>Ga0058701_10000059_pt1 | contig 87584 bp, 62 predicted proteins | sample AgamicOrMae_FD_97039 | JGI IMG/M metagenome (GOLD analysis project Ga0058701, IMG submission 97039) | Agave microbial communities from Guanajuato, Mexico - Or.Ma.e | ecosystem: Host-associated > Plants > Phyllosphere > Phylloplane/Leaf | place: Guanajuato, Mexico | collected 2012-06-04
CTTTAAAGCTATCCTATTATTTTCCTTGTAAGAGTACCATGTGACAAGATTAATTGTACCGTGCGTCTCAGGCTATTTTCGCGCTTGCACGCATTTGTTTTGATCTTTCGAGATGCCTCTCGATATGGCACTGACTAAAAACGAAATGGGCTGTGCTAGCTCTCACGGTGAGAGTGAGCGAAGTCAGGTTCCTGTTAGTCCAGTGAACAAATACAATGTCAATATCAGGTCCAAAGGTTTGTCCTGAACTTGGGTATATTTAGTATTCCTGTTTGGGATCAGACATTCGTATCCATCTGCTGCTCTAGCTTTTGACTAAAATTTTCTCCAGTCACTTTACAAGTACAAATCTCCAATTGTTGGCGGTAGATTAACTATTTTCCTTTTTACACTTAAGATTAAGCTACTCAGATTTTGGATGATGCTCTACTAATAGGAGTTTTCTCATCAGGCTTTCCTTTGCTATAGTGGCAAATGATACCCCCTCCCCCCTCTAGAAACTTCGCAGACTCACTATCCCACTCGATATTTTCGCTGATTGCTTCTTAGGTTCACTTATTGATCGCTCGACACTCAGCTGATCAAATCATTTTATTCCATAGATTTTTAGTGCTCTTTGACGGTTCCCTGGGTGAGGAATTCGAGGTAGAGAGAAGGATCACCTATCAATGCAACACTTAATATCTCATTGCTAGCTGAGTTAAAGGCTGTGTGTCACTCTAGTGAGTTTCGTTGAGTAATCGAGAGGTCTCATTCGACTAATGAGCAGAGCAGTGTGTTTCGGCTGGTGAGTTATGTTATATTCAGATTACAGGTACAAGTTTATTAGTGTGAGCTTCGATAGCGTATAATAAAAAAGAATAAAGTAAACAAATTTCCTTTACATGAACAATCTTCGTTTATAACAACAAATTTGATTATATAACAAATAACGATTGTGTAGAATGGTAGCCCAATTTCAGTTCATCCAAAATACAATTGCTGACTTGTCGTGGCTCGCGTTGCAACTAGACAAAAGAGGGCTTTGCCGTGGTAGTGGTTGCAATACCTAGTCTGGCGCCGAATCTACGATTGATCTTCGAGTTTGACTTCTCGCTCTCGCCCGGGATAAGGTTAACCTCCGAAGCTCCATGGCTGGCAGCAGGTGGCATATAGTTGACAGAACCCTGATGATTGGCACTTGTTGAGTAGATCGGATGTTGTCTTTTTGTGTCCTGCATACCAGCATCTGTTCGGTCGAACATATCCAGAAGGCCACGAACTAGATTCTGGTCTCCATTTTGTCTAGCAGCCTGTGTGGGATTTGGCGAGGCCCTGGACGTCAAGCGGGAACCAGAGGAACGGCTTGTCTTGCCAGTGGATGATTGTCGTTGTTGTACATTGGAGCCAAACTCGGATTGTATAAGTCGGCGCGCCTTATGGAGGCTCATTGAGCCCTGAACGGGTTCGTCATCCCTCATGGTTGGAGGCTCAAAGGTGGACCCAGCAGCCAAGGTGGTGGTCAAAGGTGAGCCTAGCTTGGCATTGCTTTCTGTGGCTGAGGCCATTGTGGTTGTTGTGCTGGTAGTTGTGGTTGTTGTAGTGGTTGGGGCCGCTGAGCTGACGATAAAATTGGACGGACTGCCATCCTCTCGCATCTGGTCATCCTGCTGGTCTCCAACTCGCGGTTCACTCGTGCTAGTTGTGGTGGTGCTTGGTGCCGTGCTCGTTTGTGGCGGACTAATCGGTGTCATTTGAGACTCGTTCGAAGATTCGTTGGTGGAGCTGAACAGAGAGACGGATGTTGAGGATATATCTTGCGAGTCTACCGAGTTGAGTGAGGAGAAGGCAGACTCCGGCTGCCCAGTTTGGTTGCTGTTGGAGATGCTTGGTGTGCTTGAGTCGACCGTTGCCGAAGACATGGTGGAACTTGAGGCTGGTGATCTCATCTCGACGGTGGTTGTGGGCGTGGAGATCGTTGATGCGAAGGCACTCGATAGAGACTGGCTCTGCTGGAAACTCGGAGGGGAAGAGTAGGAGGCTGTGGAGCTGGTTGGAGATGGTTCAATGAAGTCGCCGGAAGATTGGCGGCCCTCGCTGCTGCTTGGGTCAGTGATGAGTCTCTCCTGGTTGCTGCTTGCTGTTGAGCTTTGGTCAAAGTCCGACAAACTTCCCAGCCGGCCGCCACAATCGACATTGTACCACCAATCGCAATTTTGCGTCCTCTGATTGAACTGGGTTTGATTGTTGCACCTGAACATCTGGTGGCCCGTTGGGGCACACTGGTAGTAAGCTCTGCACCGTTGCTCCACGTCTGCATACAAACCTGAGGCTCGGCCGGCACAGAACGTCGACGCCGACTTGGCCTGCCCATTCTCACCCTTGCTGCTCTCCTGTCTAGGTTGATCCTCTGCTGAAGTGGAGGCCTCAGTGGATCGACTGATGTCTTGCCCAAAACCTGAGCTGCTCATTTGGGTGCTCGACTGCTGTTCGGCTGGTTGTTGGCGCTGTTGTTGCTGTTGCTCATTGCCAGAGGTTGTCTCTTCTGGCGATTGGCTGGAGTCTTGTGAGCGCGACTCTTGCTGCTCGCCTGGAGCCTGAGAGGGACTCTCAGATACTGCCAAACTTCGAGGAGTGCTGGCCGTGGGCTGTGTGCTTGCTGGTGGCGCTCTCACGGACTCATCTTGTTGCTGTGGCGGAGAAATGGTGCCCTCGTCTCTGGTTCTCGCCTCTGAGGCAATTCTGTTTGACTGGACAGTATTTGGCTCCCGTTCAGCGGGCTGAGACGGAGTCTGGTTGTTGTTCTCCTCAAATCGAGCTCCAGGCTGCTCATGCTGCACGCTCATCGCGAATTGGGTTTGGGGACTGGCGGGATCGGCTTGTTGTTGAGGTTGCTGTTCAAACTCGTAGAAAGTTACAGTCTTTTGTTGTGGTGCAGTCACTGCTGTGGGCTGGTAGTGGAAGAACTGCTGTGGTTGAGCATACAAATTGGGTTGCGTTTGTAGACCTAGTGATGAGGCTCCCTCGGCGCCAGTCATCATGGAGCTTGCGAAGGGTAGCCGCATTGAGGACCAGTCGGCGTTCTTTGCCTGTCGATTGTCGTGTTCGCTGGGTGCATAATTGAACTGTGAAATCACAGCTGCCGGCTGCTGATTTTGCATTCCAACGAAAGGGTACTCTCTATCCAAGGGTGGTCCGCCAGTTTGGAGCAAGGATCGACTCTGCGACTCGAAGGAGGGGGCCACCTGTTGCTGGTTGTGCCTCTGGTGCAGCGGAGCCAAGTTGGCGTTCCCGTTCTGCTGCATGGCTATGGTGTAGGGGATTGTGTAAACTCTGGTGTCCAGATAGTTGGTGAGTATCTGTCGAGGAACTGGCCCCTTTTGGGACATCATCTCTTGACCTATGCTCTGTCTCGACTGGCCAATAGGAGGGCCGTAAACTTGATCCCCGTTTGAGCGCTGAGACATGGCGGAAATTTCGTTCGACCCTGAGATTGGCTCGTTGAACACGAGACCCTTTTTCACCGTTAGCGGACCACTGTCTCTCGTCCAGCCTGATGTCTGGTTGCCTTGAGCTTGCAGATCAGCGGCCGAAGAATCGTTGGCGGTGACTCCAATGGAGGCAGAGAGGCGGCGAGATTGTTGCTGCCTTTGCGCTGTCTCTTGGCCAGTTGGATTTTCATCCAACTGTCTTGGTGGTGGCGCAACAGTTTGTCGCTGTTCACTGTCGTTTTCCTCGTTGTCAATGTTGTTTTGTTGCAATTCTTGCCCCAGAGAGTTGGCCTGATCATCGTTTTGGTCAGAATTCGACTCCATAGAATCGATCATGCGCTGTTCATTGTTGTCCGTCTCATCCGAGTCGTTCTCCTGATTCGTCGACGAGCTGGAGGCCAACGTTTGTTGTGGCATTTGCTTGCTCACGTCAAATTTGGGCGCCTCAATCTGGTAGAGACCCGACTTTAGTTTGGTGCCCTTTGCGTCAACTGGATGCCGGAAGTTTTGGCTCGGCGGCGACCCGATTTCATGCTGGTGCATTGCCGGTCCTTGGGGACCGTTTTGCAGTTTCCCAAATGCGACTGACTGCTGTTGCATGGGAGGGCGCATGTTTGCGTGATCAACCACCAGGTTGTATGAGCTCACACTGGGCGCTTGAGCTTGCTGGACTGGAGGGCGGAACTGTTGCTGGTTTCTGAAGTGTTGCTGGAATGCGCGAATGTTTGGCTCGCCTTGTGTCAGTTCCATTGACTGTTGGTGGTGAGTCGGCGGCTTAGGACCAGCTTGAGGCATGTAGAAGAAGCGGCTGGAGCGGATCGAGTTCTGAGCCAGCGGCCTGTGGGGCCAAGAGTGAGCCATAACTTGGGCCAGCTGTTTGTTGTGCGAGACCATTGGCATCGTTTCCGCCTGTCCAAAGGGACCATTGTTGGAGCCAGCATGGAGCTGCTGATTGAAACCATTTTGCATTGGGCCGCTCGGGGCCAAAAAGCCACCAGCCTGAGGGGGACCAAAGTGGCGAGCTGGCAGCTGGAAGCTTGGCTGGCCCATGAGCTGTCCATTGTGGTGCTGGCTGGCGAGTGGCTGGGAATGCGGGTGGGGAAGGGGCGAGAAATGGGCCAGGGCTGCAGAGAAGGGCGACGATTGGAGCAAGTTGCGCGCTTGCTGAAGTAGACTTCCCATTGCTTGAGGCCTCGCCGCTGGACGCTGGTTGTGCATGAAGTGCGGGCTTGGCGCCGGATATTCACCTCCTACTGTGGGATTTTGGCCCAACATCGGGCCGAACATCAGGGGGCCTGGCTCGCTGGAGAGCATCTGCTGCTGGTGGAACTGCTGAGGGCCCAGAGGTTGGCCCATTTCGGGCTGGCCTCCGAACTGGCTGCCATCTGGGTTGGTCATGAACTCGAAGTTTCCATTATTCTCACTCCCATCCACAGTTTGGTAGCCCCTCAGGGCGCTGTTGTCCTCGAGCCCCTTGAAGGGGCCCAGGACGAAACTCTCGACCTGCGGCGAGCCCATGGACGCGTCTCGCTGGCCTTCCGGCTGGCTCGCTTGCATCTGTTGTTGTTGCTGACCACTGTCGCCAGCAATCACGGCGGCCGCTCCGCTTGCGGCCGACTCAAGACGGCCCCCGTTCGAGTCGCCTGACGCACTCAGGTCCTTGGCCGCCAATTGGTCGCCGGTGGTCTCGTTGTTCTTCACGAGCTCGCGCTGGTTTCCGTCCATCGCCAGTTGCTGGCTCACCGCCGACTGCTCCTCCTCCTTGCCTGGCGAGACCAAGTCTGGGCCACTCTTTGCCTCGCTCGGCAGCTGCCTGGCGCCCTCTTCTCGGTCGGTATAGTTGATGGTTGGTCTCTCCTTGAGCGCCTCGACTGTCGAGTTGCCTCGATCGCCGCTCAGAGCGCCAAGCTCTGCCAGTTGTTCCTCGTCCACGAGACTCGAGTTCGAGTTTGGCCTCAGGCCAGTTTTGTCGAAATCGGCGCCTGCATTTGTCGTCGCTGCAGCCGAAGACGAGCCCAAATCGGCCGACACTGCGAGGGTGCCGTTCTGGATCGGCGGCTCCTCGTTGGCCAGCGTGACCATGGGGCTCGCTGTGGGCGTTCCCTCAAGGCTTTTTTGGGCCTCGTTTTGGGCCTGTGCGGCGGGCTGTGGTCTAACAAATTCGGAATTGAAGTGCTCCTGGACTGGCTCCATCTCTTGGTCGGCAATTATGATCGCCGGCATCTCGCGATACTCTTCACTCGCCGGCTGTCTGCTCGCCTGCTGCTCCACAGGCCTCGCACCTCCACCCAGTGGCTGCCCAGTGGCCTCGCCGACATTGCCCTTGTTCAGCTCTGGCACCTGCTGGGCGTTGACAATGATAAAGTCATTCTCTCCACTGTCGCCGAAGCCGAGCGCGTGCTTCTTTGCGCTCGTCTCGCTCGCCAGCCCCTTGGATTGGGCGCCCTTCTCAGGGGCGCTTCCATTGTGGATTAGAGACTGTTGCTGGTTGAAGTGGCGGTGGTGCTGAGGGTGAAAGTGAGGATTCTGCTGCTGCAGATTGGCCTCAAGTTGGTGCATCTGGTTGGTTGAGGCGAACTGCTTCTGGATCTGCTGGGCTATTTGCCACTGGCTGGGCTCCATCGACTCGGCGTGTTGGCCGAAGGGGGCGCCCAAATGGGGACGAAGGAGCTGCTGCTGCTGCTGCGGGCTGGCCGCTTGGGCGAGCGCCGCCAAGTGTCTCAGTCTGAGCAGGTGGCCTTGCCAGTTCTGGTTGGCCGCCTCGTCTTGAGCAACGGTGGTCGCCGGCTGGGCCGAATGGGCCGAAAGGATTCGGCCGAAGAGCGACTTGGGCAGCGAGCTGAACAGGGCAGTTCCGGTGTGTTTGCCGCCGCCGGCGCCAAACTGGAAGGGAAGCCGACGGGCGCTGGCCGCTTGCATTTGGGGGGCCTGGCCGGCTCGAATGAAAGAGCCCTGCGACTGGGTCGCCTGTTCGAGCTGATTACCATTGGCTTGGTGGTGGCCTTTGGCCAGTGGCGCCAGGCCATCGGGAAGTGTCTTGTGCTGCTGCTGCTGCTGTTGTTGTTGCTGCTGTTGTTGTGGCTCCAAAAGCGAGTTGGAAGAGACGCCAACCAATCCAATGGGAGAGCCGCCTTTGTTGTGCGCCAGCTTAGGGGCGATGCCGCTGGCCAGTTGTTGCGGTTGGCCCGCCGAGATGATTAGGCCAACTTCATGCTTTTGTTGTTGCTGCTGCTGCTGCTGATGTTGCAGTGCTTGAGGCTGATGCTGTTGAGTGGAAGCGCCTCCAGTTGAGCCCATCCAAGAGGTTAGAAAGGCGGGCAATTTGATGGCCGACGATTGGCGAAATGTTGACGCGCTGGCCAATAGTAAAACAGCTAATGAGAGTATGGTGAAAATGTTCATCTGATTGAGGAGGGATTTCCTTTGGACAAAGATCACTTTCATCTTTTTGTTGCTGCTTAGCTTAGGTCTTCTCACAGCTGGCGCCACACCACAAAACCACGAGTTTAAACCAGTGGAAAAGTTTAGATTATTTCTCATGCTTCCTCCTCCTCCTTTCAACTGACAGCCTTGCCCATCATCAGCACGCTTCGGCTGGCCAATTGTGGCCAATTGTGTTCCATTGGGGCGAGCTTTCGATAATCTAGATTCCATAGTGTTACTTAGAGTTGTGATCTCATGCTGAGCCTCCTGTTGCTTCGCCTGGCAGAGATTCCTTGTCAACCTGTTGGACTGTTGCTGGTTGCTCGCGTTTGAGCCTCTTTTTGTGCGCCCATTCGAATCCATAGCTGTGGAAAGGTGACCATTCAACAGGTTGGCACAAAGGAGCACCGGAAGAGGAGGAAACAGAGATCATGGGTCAGTGGGATTTCTCTTTGATTATATTTGGTTTCTCGTACGATTTGATTTTAGCACAAAGAAGAATCGAAACGGACAAAGGAAGAGCATTTAGAGTGCATTAAAAAACACGAGAAAGTGAGCGAGGAAGAGCGTCTTTGGAAGCGTCTTTGCTGTTTTGTGAGCTAACAGTAAACGTTAATGAGGGCAGCACGCAAACTTGGAATGAGCCGGTTGCATCGAAAATTTTAATCCCTCTTCCTGTTTTTTCTCCAGCTCCCCCTAAGGCTCGCTCGCGGAAACGCCACCACGATGTCCATTCGGCTGATACCATTGGCTCGTCGTCTAGCCATTTTGCTCTAGATGAGCTGAAATCTTTGCTTCTCTTGGGAGCATAAGAGGCTATTTCGAGGAGTAAATCACGTGAAGATGAGATGAGAATTGAATTTCCCTTCGAAGGCACCGGTCAAAGCGTCGAGTGGTGCCAAAGGATGGCCAGAAAGATGGCCAGCTAATCTGAGGCTTTAGCGAACCATTTGAGTTGATCTGAAGGTAGATCTGCAAGGTAGATCTCCACTAATAGCCAGCCGGCGTTCAGATTATTACAACGTCACATACAGACAATGGTTCCTCGAGTAAGCCAATGCAAGTCTGGCTCTAGAAAACCTCCCACTTGAGGATGACTTCTCCACGTCCGTGTTCGATCTTTGCTCGTCTATCGCCACTGGCCAGGGACTTGCCAAAGAAATAGGTGGGCACAAATTTATGGGGCTATTTGGATAATCTTCATCTCGGAGAATACTCCTCGAGATGAAAAAACTCTCCCCCGGCGCTCTTGGTCCAGTGGTCGTGCAGGAGAAGTGCAGAGCAAAAAGTGACTTGAATGAAACTGGAGCTGATATCTCGAGAAACAAGGCCCAAACTAGATAGTCTGATTTGCGGTAAATTGAGCCGTCAGACAATGAGAGATAAACACTGCTGGTGAGTGGTTGACTGTAGCTGCTCCAGAGGTTAGCCTTAGAGGCCCAAGGCAGAAAACAATCCAGCCCACTGAGATGCCTCATTAGCTGGGACACTTGGTTATTTGGTGTTTGTCTAAGCGCCATCAGAAGCAGTCAGAGGGACTCTTTTATGGGCAACAGTTTTGGAGCAGCTTTGGATGATGTGAAAATAACAGTTACTGGCCAGGCGGGCGGGCGGGCGGCCAGCCGGGAGGAAGCGAGCGAAGAGCAAGCGGATTGAGAGCAGCCAGAAGCCGGCGTGGACTTGATCTAATTGGCACCCTGTATGTGTGCAGAGTTGTGTCTTCTAATCGAGTAGACGCTTGCCCACTGAACGGCCCATTGGAGCCAAGCCCCGGAATTTGAATTAGCCGCCTACCTCCAGCTGCTTCCGTTGAGCCACTGTTGTGTGGTTCATTGTTTAACTCCAGAGCCAAACACTACTGGAGGTAGCCTGTACCCGACGTGCAACAATGGCTGAACACAGGCTGCCTGGTGGCGATCGAAGACGCTTGCCAGAAACCTGGAACGCTCTTGCGGGAGGGGCAGGGTCGAAATTTTGAGGCAAAGTCAAATAAAAGTGAATTTCAACCATTTCCCCCTCCTGCTCACTGGCCAGCTGAGCAACAACAACAACAACAACAACCAAGAGCCAAAACTGCGATCCGTTGGCCTGGCCAAAAGCCGATGACAGCACTCGGTGGACTGGGCCAACTAATAACCTCCACTCGTCGCCGCCCGTTCGATTGTTGCCAATTTGATTGGTTTGCTGGCTGGCCGGTTTCTCCATTTCCATCGCTAGCTTCATTCACTAGTCTAAGCTCGCCGGTTCTTCCTCTGGTTGTTGCTGCTTCTGCTGCTTCTCCCTCGTCCTCTGGCGTTTCCTTTTCAGCGTTTCCTCTCACGCGACCACTACTAAGACCAGGTTGGAAGCCAGACGCGGAATTCAATATGCGCAACAGCGGCCAAGTTTTCCCCTTCCTTTCTCTCTCCTCTTTTTTTTCTCGGCGCCTCGAGCGCAATTTATCTCGACTACTCTCTCGGGGGACTACTTATTAGAGTGGGGCAAGAATGTTTGGGAGAACACAGTGGAGTGAGCAATGTTTTTGTTGGCTTGCAAGGGAGGAATAGGAGAGAGCGAGCCTAAAGAAGCAATTTAAAAATAATTTTCGCTCCATCGAGTCAATGAACGCACCTGAGGCTATGTTTGCACAGCAGCCGCCACTCGGCCCTTGTTGGCGCTTCTGTTGTTGGCTGGGCCGCTCTCCTCTGCTTCTGTTATGCCTCTTTGTGTCTGTTTGTCCATCTCTATTGGCCCGTTTCTCCACCAGCAGCCGCATTCCAGCAGTGCATCGGTGCTGGAGATTAGCCTGATGAAGAGGCAACTCTTAATTAAGCGACACGAGCACAAGCCGCCTCCTCTTGTGCTCACAACGCTCAATGAAGAAATCCGCCCAAATGCACACAAATTGGACCTACAACAACAACAACATGGGAGCTCTCTCGCTCCAGACAGTCTCAGTTCCGATTTTCCTCCTTCCGATTGGCTAGTGCAGACGCGAGCGTGACAAAAGAAGACCCTATCTGTTGGCAAGCACTGGCCGAGCACAAGGACGACACATTGCGCCGGGCAGCCTGTTCCTGCAAACTCAAAAAAAGCTCACCACTAGGAGTCTTTCATAGCATGGTAGCGGCCATGCTATGCTATGCTATGCTACTGTGTCTAGACGAGTCTAGACACAGTAACAAGGTACTGAAAATACTGAAAATAGGCTCAATAACTGATAATTGAACGATCTATCTATTTCATTATTTGCCCATTTCTCTTCTCACTCTCACCGCGCTACCATTGGGCATGCTTCCAAATGGTTGGCCCAGCTCACGAGGCAGACAGACGTAGAAGTAGATTGCGTGCATCTCGATTAGCTTGGCCACATTCTTGCGAAGAGTTTTCATCTTTTGCTCGCTCCCTCTTTGCCTCAACACTGGCGGCTTGTTAGCAGAGAGCTGCGGCGATTTGGTCCACTGGAAAGAAGCCCTCAAAAGGGACTCAGCTCCTGGTCTTTTTCAATTACAGAACTTGCAACGGAAAGCGGAGGGAGGAAAAAATTGATAAACTTTGCCGCCGAGTTTGCGGCCGCATTTCTCTCCAAACCGCTGAATCGATTGTATGCAGCGTGCCAGCTTGATTATTGCCATTATTACGATTATCATTATCACCACTGCTGCTTGGCGCCAGAGCAAACTGTTGGCCCGACTGGCCACTTGTTACTTGTGGGCCACACGACGAGCGTGATCTCTGGAGGCGGCCGCAAACTGATGCAGAGCTTTACAAGGACCGTCTACCTGCGACCCCTCGTGGCGCTCCCAAGCTCTGCCACTGAGCGAAGAGTGTTTGGACCGCAAACAGACATCGAAAGGAGGGTGAAAATTGGTATCTCGAGATGCTTATCTCTGTTTGTTGGTTATTTCGGGCGGAGAGGCGGCCAGATTGGAGCCGAGTTTGATTGGCGACAATCCGCAGCATTGGAATCCACTGCTGCCGATTGGCTCGAGCGCAGTGCACGATACTCGATGCCAGTGCTTTGGGAGCTGCAAAGTGCTTCTCGTGAGCTTTCGCATGGAGCGGAGAAAAGTTTTGGCCAAATTTGTTTTGAACTCCAAATCAGCAGCTTGCTTCGGGTGCACTTTGATCGGTCAGGTGAAAAGTGCCCTGGGCCAGCCGAAAGCTGAGAGAGAGAGAGAGAGAGAGAGAGACTCTGGCGCCAGGAGGGCAATTTGTGCGTGTTTGTGGCAAAATTTGTGTGTACTACTAGGCCCTCACTTGCTAGACCCACTTGCTAGGAGCCTTTTGGGCTCCACTCAGGCCGTTCACGGCGATTCAAATTTGCCGACAGATGAAACTTCATCAGCAACATGGTTGCGCTCACATTTCATATGCCGAAATTTGTTCGCCTCGATACTGGTCAAACAGGCATGATTGATTGCTGCAATTTGTTGAGCTTTGCAATCAACAACATCCTCTCGGCCCTTAGCTCTCTCCCTTTCTGTGTGCCCCTCCAGCTTGCCCCAAGCTTCGGGCGCCAAAGGGCAAGCGAGCCGATCAGGATGACGCACGGGCAAGTGTGGCCAATCAGTTGATGCAAAGCGGCGACCCAAGACGACTGGGTGGCTGACTTTTGGGCTCACTGGCGCTCTTTGGCTGCATTGGCGCATCATTGGGGCAGCATTGGGCACATGGGCGAAAAGTGGCAACTAGTGTCGAGAAGCGCATTCGAAACTAATTGTGCACAATTAATCACAACGCCAGTGACTTCCAGTGGGTTTCCATTGATAGAGGCCACTGGAGGAGACTCTAAAGTTGCAAATTTCGCCATTTCTCCACTTCCCTTCTCACCTATTCGCCAAGATTTAACCATCTTTCCTGCCCACTTCTACTCCTTATATCTCCTCTTATATCTTATAACTTCTGGACATATACGTTCTGAGTTGGCAAGCCAGCGGATCAGAGGGGCTTCCTTGGTCGAATGGGCCGCCCAATAAGCTGGCCAGTGTTCAATTGCGGCTCATTTTTAAAGCCCCGGAGGAGAAATGAAAAAGCCGCTGGAATCGATTCGATTGCATTGGAGTGCGCCTTTCGGGACTCATTAGGCGTGCAAGAAGAACAGGACGACGATGAAGAAGAAGAAGGAGGAGAAGAGGCGAAACGATAAACAATGGCGCACACATTGGCTCTTGCTGATCGGACGGCTCGCTTGCCGGCGGCTGGCTGGCGAGCTAGCTAGCTTGGTGTTGGGTCGCACGAGAGTGGAACGAAGCGTTGGCCGAACGGGGAGCTCGCTTGGAGGCCAAGAACTGACAAGATTCGGGGGAAAATTAGGAACAGGAATTGGGGAGCACAGAGAAAGAGAGAGAGAGACTCCACAGACACAAAGCTTGGCTTGGGCGAGTCATTTTGCACGCACGCACGCAGTCCAGACACCAGATTGCTCTTCTTTTTGGTTTGGCTCCCTGTGATCTGTTTCCTCTCTCGTTCGGGCCGCCAATTGAATCGGCTTGACGGAAGCGCCACATTTCCGCTCCCCAGCGAGACTCTTTGTCTTTGGGCGTCTGCGGTGGCAGCCATCAAGAGGCGGCAGTGTGCGCAGCAGCAGCAGCAGCAGATATTGCTGCAGAAGAGGGCGAGCAAGAAGAAACAAAACTGACCAGTGGCGCCGGATGGAGCTTAGGGCAACAATCTTCCTGGCCTTCCTCACTCTTCCTCCAGTTCCTCATCCCAGACTGTGGCTGGAAATGTTGTTCTTGTTGTTGCTGTTGTTGTTGTTGTTGTCTCGTTCACGCACGCAACAATCTCGTGAAATGCTCTCAAGGCGCCATGGAACAGCGGAAGAGGCGCACGCTGTTGGCTTGGCGTCTTTGTACTTTGTTTCTGGGCAGCCCTTTGGGTCGCTCCATTGGATTAATTGGCGCCGTTGTGTGAATGTGTAATTTAACAGAGCAGTGCTTAGGAAGACAGAGAGAGAGAGAGAGAGAGGCAGGCGCCCGAAATGATCGTCCTCTTGATGGACAAGCGTGAAGGAACTAATGAGACTCGGTGCAAGTTGTTACCTCAGTTAAGCCACTCTAATGGGAGCCAATATTGTCAGTTTCCTCCTCTCTGTGGGCGCATCCTCCACTTGCCAGCCTGGACTTGGCCATTCTCTGATGTGATGTCTTTCTCGCTTTGGATGTCCAATCACTGTGTGCAGCAGGAAGGCAAAGCTGCGGCCTGCTGCTGGCGCTTAATGCTCCACAAAGCAAGTCAAACATAGGCGGCCAGTTGGGCGCCCAAAGGAGTAGAAAATGTGCACATTGACAACGTTGATGGGCGCAAAATGAAATCGCATTAAAATTAAGAGCAGCCACCTGCTGCTTTGAGCGGCCGGCCAAATGGGAGAAGCAAGCGAAGTGAAAGTTGCTCTATGCAATGCAATGGGAGCTCATGCAACTGGAGGATGTGTCATGCGCTTGCAGCCGACGGTTCGTGTGCACCCGCGATTGCGATTGCGTCTGAAGGCGATTGTTTGCCTTTTGTCGCGCCATCACCAAGCTAGCTGGACGCCGGACGCAGAGAGGCGAAGTCTGAGTGTTAAACAATCCGATTAGGCTGCCAAGTCTCGAGTCGGGCGAGCTTCCCGTCGGGCTTGCTCAGGCTGAGGGGAAGCCGCAGAGATGAGCCGCGAAGATGTCGACGACCTTCATCAAATGGAAGCCTGGCCAGTTCGTTGAGCCGATTTTCAATTCTCGCCTCTCTCTCTCTCTCTCTGTGGAGCCCGAAGCAACACTGGGAGAGAAGTGAGTGGAGGCAACGGATACAAGCCCACCAGGACAATCGGCGGTCGAGCAGCAGCAGCAGCAAGAGCAGAGCGCCGATCACTGTTACTGGCCGTTTCCTCATGGAGGCAAATTTACACAATTCAAACGCAACAGGTTGCCGCCCTCTCCAAGTCTCGTGCACTGCCTCGAGCAAAGACACTCTGTGGCTGTCTTCTCTGTGCGCCGCCGATGCGTGCTTCTGGCCAAACTTTGGGCGAGCATATGGCTCCGATTGATAATAAGGAATTGGGATGGGGGATTCACGCGAGCCAAGCAATTGTTGCTGAGCAAATCTCGCCGCCTTTTCCACTGTCAGTTATTCAATTGAGAGACGGCCGGCGCAAAGAAAGAGCTCTTCTTCTTCTTCTTCTTCAGAGAGAGAGAAAGAGAGAAAGAGGAAGATGGACGAATTGCGCCAACAATGGAGCGGCCCATTATCAGTTACTTAAGCCTGGCCGGAGGGGCACAGCTAGTGACTGGTGGGACCAGAACGGAGTCTTGTTAAGCGGCTGTCGGCTTGGCGCTGGTGGCTTGGCGCTGGTGGCTTGGCGCTTGGTGCTTGGCGCTGGTCGCTGGCCGCTGGGCGTCTGTCGCGCCAAAGGGCCAAGATTGCGCAGCTTGCCATTCGGGCGCCATTTGTGTCTGTGAGTTTGTGTGCCGAGCGAGCGAGCGAGCTAGCGAGCTGGAGATTCTTTATTCTTTCCAGAATCTGGCCAAACTTTTTCCCTCATTCAAATTGACGCCCGTCCATCGCTGGCTGGCTCAATGCTTTGGGAAACGTTCTGAGCGTTCTGAGCTCTTTCTTTTTGGGGCTTAATTGCGCCACCAGAGACAAGCAACAAGTACATGAGGAGAAAGAAGGCTCGCTCGCTCGCTTCTTCAGAGGAAACCGCTCGCTCCATGGCTCTCATATGACACTTCAGCCATTGATGCTGGACTGGACACCAGTCTCATGGTTTTCCACAACCAACGACGATGAATCAATCGAATGATTAAATTTTTCCTCATGCTCCCAGCGGCACGGCACCTCCACAATGACAGCAACACTTCCCGAGGCTAAGAGACGGCCCACACTCCTCAGCTGCAATGCTGCAGTTTCTCGCAAACTTGCACCGTTGTTGTAAGTTGTAAATGCGCTCCTCTTCTTGACTGGATTGTTGTTGTTGTTGTTGTTGTTGCTCGCACCTTGTCATTGTTGGCGAGCGAGCGGGCGAGAAATTTGCCTCCTCCTGCTCCTCTGCATTGGTCGCTCGGCAGCGATGTAAAGGCGAGCGAAACACAAAACAGATGACCGGTGCACAAAAGAAAGTGACGCAAGAGGGAGAAGAAGAGAGAGAGAGAGAGAGAGAGAGAGAGAGAGAGGCGCTCAATTGAATAGTTGTTGTTGTTGCGTGTGTGTGATTGACTGTCCGTCTTGTTCGCAGTGGCTGTGTGTTATTATTATTATTATTACCACTATTACTGCTGTTTCGACAGCGACAACAACTGTCTCTGCATCCGCGACACGCCAACTGGTTCGAGACACACACTCACACACACAGAGAGAGAGAGAGATGCACATACACAGAGACACACACAAAGAGAGCTTCATCAGGAACCAGCGATGTTGGCCCGCAATTAAGCGACACATATTCACACCGACCGCCTCATGAGTTGTTATAGTTTTTCCTCTTGTTATTTGCCGTCTGCTCGCTCACTGCCCATTGTTGTCTCACCTCCTCTGAGGCATAATTGCGCCGGACGACTCCCTCAGACAAATGATCAAAAGTGCAACCACTGGAGGAGGAGAAAGAGAGAGGAACCACACAAAAGAGAGAGAGAGAGAGACTCCTCTTGGTTCACTCGCGGCGCCTAAGAGCACGTCTCGCGGCTTCCAATCGTTGCATAACTCTTGAGGGCCAACAATGGCGATAAATCTTCCATGTGAGGCAAACCTGCGATCTGGATTCTCTTTCTTTCTATTCCATTTTTCTCATCATTCAGCTCGCCGGACAGCTGGCGCCAATGGCACTGCAATAGCGCAATAGAGCACACAGGAACGCTCTTTGGAAACACCTCTGCTCCCCATTGAAGAAGTAGCTCGCTTTTCGAGCCAGCTCAAGAGGTGTCCACAGGCGAGAGGGGGAGGCAGAAAGCTTGCCAACGCGCTGGACAATCTAGAGTGAAAAGAAAGGAGCCACTTTCCCACGCCAACAAGGAAGTGACACATGCAATCGAGCGGGCCCCGAAAGGCGTGAACAAGATTTTCAAACATTTTCAACCCAAAAACATGCCACACCACACTTACCCATTGATTTTCTGTCAAAAATATCTTGGATATTTTGGAAAGTGTCCTCAGAAATTAGCTTAGTTGTGTCGGTGCAGTTGCTGTCTTGGATAGATTCGCAATCGCAATCTAACTGTTGCCTCTGGCCCAAAACCCACTGACGACCGCGCTGTGTGGTCTGCTTTCTCGTCATTTCAGCCCAAGACTTTGTGCCCATTCGATAGTTTGCTCTTGGAGGCCTCCCTATCGAGTCTTTAGCTGATGTATAGCTTGGCTCTCCAAGTTGCCGGCTTTGAAGTGAAGGTTCCGAGCTCGATAGATCTCTTGTTATTATCCAAATGTTTGATGCTTCCGCTTGCTTCCGACGGTTCTTGTCTCATTTGCTCTCTCTGCTACTGTTTCGTGAAATGCTAACCTGTGTGTGTGGTTGAATTCTTGTCTATTTCCTCCACTTGAGGTCTATGGAGCTAAATCTAATGTAAATGTTTCCAACTCTTCTTGATTGTACACTTGAGCGACACAACTACTGCTTGTGGAAAGGACTAATTCGCAATCCTGAGAATTGCTTGCTCACTTACTCGAATAAGACACTCAATTAAGAGAAACCCAATCGACTAGATTCTATTCTCCAACCAATGGTGATCATGTTCGCGAAGACGCTCTCTGTGAACCGGATGCTTGTCCAGCGAGTTGCCTCATGAGCAGAATCGCCTTCCCAAACTGGCAGGAGGGAGGCAGTGAAGAGAGAGAGAGAGAGAGAGAGAGAGAGAGAGGAATCTAACGGTAAATCAGCATAGCAGAGTCTTCCGCTGGCCACAAGCCTGCCCAATGCATGAGCTCTCATTGTTGGCGCCGATTCTGCTGCGCCGCTTGGCAGACAAACACTGATGCACTCTGCTAAGCTCCACCATTTCCTTAAGCTCCGCCCACAAACTCACTCTCTCACTCTCTCTCTCTCTCTCTTCCTTTCCCCTGCTGCCCATTCCACAAGTGCTCAAGAGCTCATGTGCCCGGCGCAACCTGTATAGACTCTCCGGTGAAAGTGAAAGATTCAACCAGCGCTGAATGGTAGCAACGCCCTCCAACGGTATAGGTTAGATGTGGTCTCGCATCTCGAGCCCTCCCCCCTCGGGCTCTCAGCGCTCCAACGAGTGCGCTAGTCCCGGAATCTTCCTGTTCTGTCATCTCAGTGATTGAATAATAATCGGGATCGCCAATCTCGTTCATCATCATCAAGCGCGTGTCTTATCTTAGCCAGATAGCTTCCTCCTGGACTCCTGTTTCGAGATACACCATCCGCTGTAACACGGCGTCTGCCATTGGAACTGCTGAGCGCGCTCTCTGGCCTGTCTCGAAAGAGAAACTGCACACGTGTCGAGGGTGCCACGATAAAAACAAATATCCATCCGCTGAGTCTTGCCCTCATCCACTGAACAATGTTCTTTGGCATCATTTCGAGGGGATTCCATTTAAACAAAAAAATCAATCCTAATAAGCTTATCCTCATTTACCAAGAGCACAAGAGTCAAATCTCAGACGCTTTGGCTGAAAGAATCTGCACCGAATTGCGAGAGTCACATCTCAACGCTCATCCTACAGATGCTATAATACACTCAACACACGTTAGCTATAATATTGTTATCACTGATAGAACACTGACAGATGGAGTTCTAAAGCTTGTTCACTTCAAACCCAGGGTTTGTGAGGAGGTCCACGTTAGTGAAATCCTTCAAAGGCTTCTACCATACGAGAATATCTCCTAGCTTGTTCACAACAAGAGCCAGCTCAAACTACAAGATCATATGAAACTTGTACGTCCCCTTTTCTCTTTCTAATCCTCCTGCATTTGATTGTACTACAGCAATTCATTGTGAAATCTCATTGAATAAGTGCTCATCTATCATCTGTATTGGTCGCTCTCATTCACGACATGTCCAAGGACGCCCAAGTTATCGACGCGATACTCAAGGAGATGTCGGTTCACGATTATGAGCCGAGGGTCGTTCATCAGCTCATGGAGTTCACAAATAGATACGCCACGACCATCTTGCAAGAAGCACAAGTCTTATCGAGTTACGCTAAAAAGGATCAAATTGACTTAGATGATGTCCAACTAGCGGTAAACATGCAAACCGATAAGACAGTTACTAGCCCTCCACCCAAAGAGCTCCTTCTGGAGGTTGCGAGAGAGAAAAACAACCAACCATTACCGCCAATCCGATCTCACAATGGACTGAGAATACCTTTCGACAAGTTCACTCTGATCGGAAGTAATTATCGACTCAAAACTAGTTCCTCGGACGGTGGTGATGAGCAGCAAACATAAAGCGCTACTTCCGAATAGAATCTGGAAAGAAAAAGTAAAATTGACTAAAAATTGAATATATTTTTATCTTGATTCAATCAAAGGAACATGACTCGAACATCGATCGACACTCATCGATTTGATTCATTCGAACCGTCAATACTCATTGCGTCGCTATCATCGGTATGCGTGCTAGTTGAGGTAGATGTCGTCGTTGATGTAGCTGCGATCGAGCCTAGGGAGGAGGATGTCGATGCTGATTCATACGACGAGATTGATGTGGAACAACCTTGTTCGAGCCTATTGGTTAGCCTTGAGATCTCGTATTGTAGACAAAATGTTAATGATTGTGCCAAGTTAGATACTTGATCTAGATCGCTGACTATATCACCCTTGTATATTATGCTAACTCTATCGTTCGCTTCTAATTGGAATTTCACTGCTACTAGTTTCCTCAGATGGCTTATCCTAATATCAGCTGGACATTTTAAGTAGATTGGGTTGAGATGTTCTTTGGCAGGCTGTTCGGTCACTTTTTCTTTAGTGTCCGGCGATAAAATCGGGTGTATTGGCGCGTTCCTTTTTCGTTGGACTAGAACAACATAAATGTAATTGTTCTTAAGTATGCTTCTTGTGGGTGAGTCAATATCTGGCAGTTCATGGACGGCAAGTTTGCGCCTCAATTCTGAAATGTATAATTGTGGGACTAATTTATAAACTATGTCCTGCTTGTTCCTGTCATAGATTACATAGTCGAGTGGACGTCTCTCGTGTATTATAGTGTTACATTTTGGGCAGTCATTATTACTGTTCTTTATATGCCTGACAATGCAGCTTCGGCAAAAAGTATGTAAACATTCATTAATTGTTGTCGCGTCAATCAAATATTCATGACACATCGGACAACTTATGAATTCATTCAGTTCCGATAGTCTTATGGGAGTTCCCATGATTATCACTATAATTTGAGGCTGATTTATCTCTCAATATACGCCTAACTACAACTTTCGAGGTATAACCTCGAAAGCTGCTCTCGCCGAAAACTTTTACTCACGGTTTTTTTTATTTATTTCGAATCTCGCGCTTGATGAGTAAAGGTAGCGCTGGCATAACGTGTGCAAGCTGTCAACATTCGAGGGTATCGTTCTTCATCCCATTACCATAGATAATTTATTTATATTCGGATATATAATCCTATTTGCACTTTAGAACTTTATCATCAACATCATTTCTGATATGGTTCAATCTTTGTTAACTAAATATGAAACCAACTCGGCCCGTGTCAAAGGTCTTGTGTTCCATCCGAAGAGATCATGGATTCTTGCGTCATTGCACAATGGTGTCATCCAGCTATGGGATTACGGAGAGAAGACTTTGATAGATAAATTCGAGGAACATGAGGGAGCCGTTCGAGGACTAGACTTTCACAAGCATAAGCCTCTATTTGTCTCCGGCGGTGATGATCGAAAGATCAAACTATGGAACTACAAGTCTCGAAGGTGTGTCTTCACTCTAGAAGCACACGAAGACTACATCAGGACAACTTACTTCCATCATGAAAATCCTTGGATAGTGTCAGCTAGTGATGACCAATCCATCCGTATTTGGAACTGGCAATCGAGGTCGCGTATAGCTGTTCTTACCGGCCACACCCATTATGTTATGTGTGCTCAATTCCATCCGACAAAAAACCTTCTACTATCTGCCTCAGTGGACCAAACTTTACGTCTGTGGGATACTACAGGTCTCACAATCAGGAACAGCAACTCTACGGCCAACAGTAGAGACGAAATATCCGGCCTCCCAGAGATCCTAACTAGATCAGATTATACTGTTGAGTCCAAGGATGCGCATATGTCTGGGGTCAATTGGTGTGAGTTTCATAGCACCAAGGATATATGTTTGTCGGCGGCTGATGACAACTATATCAAAGTTTGGCGTGTTGATCGATTAGGTATGAGTGAGCTCTACACCCTCAGGGGTCATTATAATTGTATTAATTGTGCGATTTTCGATCCACGATCTAATTTCATCATATCTGCATCGGAGGACAGATCGCTTAAAATCTGGGATATGGACAAGAGAACTGCGGTGGTTACAAAACGCAAAGATGTTGAGAGGTTTTGGACTCTAGCCGCTCACCCTCATGAAAATCTATTTGCTGCTGGTCATGACACAGGTTTGATGATTTTCAAGCTGAGGCGTGAAAGACCGAAGCAAGCATCGATTGATACATTCGGGGCAGATAAGTTTGATGCAAAACAGGTGGTTACCAGCGGAAATAAGAAGTTCCAAGCTTATATCGGTTCCAACTGGATCAAAATATGTGACGGTCAGCTGAATGTACTGGCCACGATAACGGAGCAAAGAAGGATCAAGTCAGCAAAATGGGACCAGAGCGGAGTATTGATCTATAATACACCTGTGCACGTCAAGTATGCACTACCTGATGGTCATTCTACAACAATTCTATCAGTGCAAGAAACTCTCTATATCACCGATATCAAGGATAAGAAGATACATTGTCTTAATCGTAAGGGCCAACTCAAGCAGATCCCTATCGACCCCAGAGAATTCAACTTTAAGCAAGCTGTAGTTAGAGGTGATAGAGCTGGAATCATGAATTCCCTTAGGCAGCTAAAAAATCTCAGTCGCGCAGAAATCTCATTCCTTGTGAAAAAGGGTTTTCCTGGATTGGCCTTAAAATATGTGAAGGATGCTAGCAGTAGGTTTCCCTTGGGTATACAAGCATTCAACATAGATGATTCTCTCGAATCTGCTATCAAAATTAACAAAGCTCAATGCTGGCAGATTCTAGCTGATGCCGCAATGCAAGTGGGCCATGTCAAAGCAGCTGAGAGGGCCTATATTGAATTGAAGCAACCTTATCGATTGGCTATTCTATACATGGTATCCGGCCAACGAGATAAGATGATCGAAGCTAGATCTCTAGCCAACAAGTTGGGAGATACCTCAACCGAGTTCATAATATCAATAATGCTGAAGGATTTCAAAGAATGCGCACAGATTATCCGTAGATTCTACCCCAACCTTGCATACACTTGTGCAGTCAACCACGGTTTGTATGAACTAGCGTTAGAGATAAGTCAAGAGTTAACTGAAGAGCAGCTAATGACGTTGCCGTCCCTTGAGACGGCATACAATAGCAGCGCTGATTGGATGCAAAAATCTATTCCTGACATTCCGAATAATCCATCAGTCGACAACTGGCCATTGTTGAATGATGACGAAGATAGTTTCGAGTCGGTTCTATCCAACGATGAAGACGACGAGGGTCCACTAGGAAACGAAGTCGAGGGAGATTGGGATGACGAAGAGTCCAAGGCATCTTCTGAGAATGAGAAAGAGGCCGATAAGTTAGAGGATCTAGAGGATGCCGATGATAACGCGGGTTGGAGTGATGCAGAGCCTCTAGAGGATCTTTCCGATGATGATGACAAGGTTGAAGAGAGCTCTAAACCAAAGAACAACGAACCAAAAGAAGAGAAGTTCGTAGCTCCCAGCCCGAAACCCGCTGTTACTGTGGCGTGGAGCCAATACTCAGACGTTCCATTGCATCATGTTTTAGCTGGTTCATTTAAATCAGCCTTTGGCCTGTTGGAAAGGCAAGTGGGTGCTATAAATCGACCCCTGGAGGATGGTAGTTCAAATCTTGAATATCTACACAAAGTATTCAAGGATCTATACCTTCAGTCACGAGCTGCATATCAGAGCTGCGCCCTACTTCCTACTTCATATATCTATCCTATATCCAGCGAAACTGTTAAGGAACATCCACTGCCTGCTGGCGGTTACGACATTGAGAGCCTAGAGAAGGATCTCAAAGAATGTCATGACCTGGTTACGAAGGGAAAGTTCAAAGAAGCAATAGAAAATTTCAGATTCTTATTAGTTAGAAATCTATTCCTCAAGGTCGAAGTGGAGGATGCTGAGGCGGCAGTAGAGCGAGCTTTAGAGATAATTGGAATTTGTCGAGAATATATAATTGCACTCCAGGTGTGGGGCGAGAGGAAGAGGATATCAGAGAAAGAAAAGAAAGAGTTTGAGGACCACAAGAGAATTTGTGAATTAGCGGCTTATTTTGCCAAGCTGAAACTTTCAAGAAAACATCGTCACATAGTGCTTGACCAGGCTCTCAAAGTATTCCGTGCCAAGGATCGACCGAAGGAATTTTCGAAAACCAATGCTGCTGCGGTGATAGCTCGCCGTCTACTCGAGGTCATAGATCCAAATGATGTTAAAAAGAAAGATACAATAGCGTTCGCTGAAAAGGTCAAAGCCTCGGAGGATGTTAGAGTTGATCAAGAGCTGAAACTGGACTATGATGATAAGAACCCCTATGATCTTTGTGCCGCCACTTTCAAACCTATCTACAAAGGACACCAGAGGGCCGCATGTCCTCTATGTGACGCAAAATATATGCTTGAGTTTACCTCAAAATTGTGCAATGTATGTCAGCTGAGTGAGGTGGGCAAAACCTATTGCACCGGAATCAACCTCAGATTATCAAAATCATGAAAATGGTGACGACACAGACAAACGGTATCTAGAGGAAATTGTTCACTTTACTAATACACACCTCGTACATTGTAGAAATCATGCATTCCTGTTTCGAGATAAAGTTGTATATCCATCCAGGTGATTTTAGAGCCCAACGGTTCGACGTTGCCTTAGACCGGTAGTTAGAAGAAAAGTGTCCACGAAGTGCCCTAGGCACATGGGTCGTTCTCTGCGTGTTTCGTTTGACATGATTGAGCTACAATCTCCATTGATCAAACCGCTCGAGAAGGCGTCGAAGTAGATGTCACCTTGAGGTTTGATGTTTGAAAAGTTTTCCTGTAGGAAGTCGACCGCTGTCTTGGTCTTTTGTGGCATCATGGTCATGATTGTTTCTCCAACATGGCAGATAGACTTTTGCCGGCAAGTTTCGTCATCCAGACCCACACTGGCGAGCAACTCTTCTGTTCGCGAATTCAGCGCCTTCAATATTGATCTTTCATACACCCCATTTGATAAGTACTTTTTGAGGCCGAATGTTTTGGCTGGGTTCTTCCAGGCGGCTTCTAGAAACTGAGGTGCGCCGGGCAAAAAGAAGAGTCCTAATGAGAGTATGCCAACCAAAACAGTCACAACCTTGGCCACTGTGAAGAGAATAACTGGTTTCGCGATCAGGTAGCCCGCATCATTGAGAAAATTCATCACAATATCGATATCTAAATGTTTGCCAACATTGGTGTTTGTGAGGGCAAAACGGGCAGTTGTTTGAATGAGCGACTTGTAAGGTTCAACGATGATCAATCTGTTATCGACTTCGATCTGCTTCTGGTTGTCTTCTCCATTCTCGCTCGATTGGTACTTGCTCTCATGGTTTGCTATTAGTCTCTTTCCGGTTATCGAGTTGCTATTGAATTGAAGCTCATTGTAGGGCTGTTGGACCTTCGCCTCAATCAACCACAAGTTTCCCAATGTTGAAACCAATAATAATGCGGCCAATAATGTCCCGTTCATCTTGTCACGACTTCAAGCAATTCTCTACTTCGATGGAAAGATAGTTCTGATTGAGTCGAGCAAAAAAACTGACTGGCTCCTCGAATTTTGGAACTGCATATATGCACTTCTGATTGACCCTCGAGAGCCTCAACCAACTGGACTGGACGCGATCGATTCTCTCTGCAAAACTTACCCCAACTCGCTCCAGAGTTGATAGATTTAGCGAAGAGATAAGTTCGGCTGGTCGGAAAGATAAAGGCGCTTCGGATACGCTTTGACACACTGACCGGGGTTCCTGGTACAAAAAGGGGCAAGCAGGTGAAATTTATGGCCCCACGGAGTAGGCGGCCGGGCAACAGGTGTCCTTACTAGATAAAATCTATGGAGGAGCGAGGGCCATGCCCAACATCACAGTCGGCGCCGACTAATCTTCCATCGTAGTGCCTCATCGGCGCCCATGGAAATTTGCCTGTTTGAGAGAACCGGCGCTAGCTCAGAATAGCCAAAAGAAGAGCCCACCTTTATTGCCTGTCCCGAGGAGAAAGAAATCCCTCACTAATCAAAGATATCAAAACTATCAGGGAAATTTTCAGAGTATAGATGGTCGTCCATTTGCTGATTAGCGTTCGTCAAACTTTAATTGCACAGCTCACTGAACGCCCCGCACAACCTGAATTCGTTTTCAGAGATGGTACAGAACATTCTCTGTGGAAGGGCGGGGGTTGAAATCGGATTGAAAGGTCGTGAGACCTGAGTTCTGAGGATAAACTCTTTTACTGATGGTTGGTTGATTTTTTTGAAATCTCTGTAAATTTCCCCCGTCGAGGGAAGCTTCTTCAACTGTCCTGCAATCTGGTCCAGTGCATCAATCTCGGTCCTCATCTCGAACGCTCTTTGAAAGAGTACAGCTATAATCTTCCTTATACTATCTGAAGGGCTTTCGGAAAGAACAACCTCTGGTTGAGTGGCTAGCCTATAGCTAAGATTCAAGCATCTTTCTTCGAGAGTTTTCCTATCACAGTCAGTGAAAACTTGGGAGGCGTCGAGCTTTTCATAGGCAAACTTCGTTGCGGATAATAGTAACTCGTTGATTGCTTGTGTGTCGTGCACAATTTTCAGATTGCAATTGTCGCTTGTCACAATTCTTATGGTCCAAATGGGCGCCTCAGCCGGATCAAGGTCGCTATGAACCTGAGAGTCGGTCATCACTTTGTCCGAAACTTCGGGCCATAAAGCTGCCACGTGAATATACTTCAATATCTTGAAAGGGTGTGGCAAACAATCGACAAGTGCCTCCTTAACTTGATCAAATGTTGCACCACTACGCATATCCTGTCCACGCATCTTGGAAATATTTTTTTTGTTCGCAGTCATTTTAACTAGTTCATCTGTTTCTTCGTCATCTGAGTGCTCATTACCTTCGAAGACCTCTCTTGGATCGATGAACAAATCAAAGAAGTCCAAACAATAGTTCAGCCTGATGGCCACAGATATGGGGTCACCCAGATTGCAACTTGCCTTTTCCCTGAATAACTTTACGAGCTCCGATAGGTAGGCATATTGCCGCGAGTTCTGGTCATGCAAGATCATTTCGTACATGGTTCTTATATTCAGATGCTCTGAGATTCCCTGATAGAAGTTATTCTTTGGGTTGTGGATCTGTAAAAAAATTGGTACATGGCAGTCTAGATTTGCCGCAGCAATACTTGCAGAGCTGAGGATCAATTTTACGCGAGCTTCGGAAACTATGGTGTCGCCTCTAGGAATTATCAGGATGAATCTCCTCAAATTATACCATCTAACAAGACAATGGGCCTTGGAAGCGAAATCTATCTTCGAGGCCATATCCCTCAGACATTCAGGCATTTCCTCGGGTAGCTCATGCTCACCATGTTCACGCTCTCTCTCGATTGGAACCTTTCCGTAATGCTCCACGAAATCTTCTAAGACATCCTTTCCATCCGAAGATGATTGCGTTACACATGTGTCATTCGATTCATCATTATTAGAATTCCTTAGAGAGCTATCATCCAAGTATTGGTACCTTATCTCGAAGACGACATTCCCAAATTTTAGAGAGTCTCTTTTCTCGTGCCATAATCCGCTTGATATGAAATTTTTCGTTAGCTCTTTGTAAGAGCCAACCAATTCAGTTTGTTTGGCTAGTTTCCAATCAGTAAATATGTCCTCTAAGCCAGATATGAATCGCTCCCAATCCGAGGCAGTAGTGTGGTCTGTGATCTCAAATACTCCTTCGCTTGTGAGTAGTTGATTTGTTGTCATTATCGGAAAAATACTAAATGAACCCTACACTTCACTTCGATTTTCGATAGTTGAATGGGTCTGGCATGGGATGGCAGGTCCTTTCTCTAAAATCGCATCGGTTGGCCGTACCCATGCGCTCGCTCGAGGTAAATCTACTGGACCCTCACGCACGCACGAGGAACGTCCATCGTGGTTGATGAGATATTTTCTCGACAATCTAGCAGATACCACTGAGTTTATCATTCCGAAAAAATTTACCCAATTATGACCGAGCAGGTAGAAAAGAAACCGAATGTTCTGTACCCTGCCTACATAAACAAAACTAAAACAGTTGCCAATGGTAGGCGAATAGGACTACAACATGCAGTCGAGAACCCTAAGCCAAACGAAATCGTCGAGGCTCTGAAGGGGTTCAAAGGCTTCGAGGTTAGTGCTGAAGGCAAACCGTATTGTAGAGAGGTAAACAAGGAAGCCTTCCCCTGGCGTGTACGATACAAGAATATTGATCCTAGCAGAAATAACTTGCACAATAAAAGACAGATTTTGATCGCATGTGCAAAGCGCATAAATGAAGTAAGAGCCAAGTCCCATGATCAAACAAATCAAACCTCAGAGGGTTCAGGAAAACAAAAGAAGAAGAAGTAAATTGCAATAAACGAATTGTTATCAACGGTAATCAATGATTTATCTCCATTGGCTTAACTCGCATAAGTGACCGCATCCGCTCGGACAAAACTCGTTCTCCGCAAACCACCGGCTCATATGCACCAGATGGCCGCCATGATAACAGCCTTGACACCAGGCCATTAATCCAGATACGACTCCATGGCAAACCGAGCAATCCGAGGGCCAGGTCTTGCATCTATCACATAACCACCCCACCCTTCCATTTAGAGGCCTATTGCACCCACCACACATGGTATATATTGTCGTCGAAGTTTGATTGATCGAGTTAATGTTTGTCAGAGGACTGAGATTGATAACTTGGGCCATCACATTCCATAATTGAAATTTACTCAATAGATCGATGTAAGAATGGTACCAAGACTCGCGATCCACTTCAGGGATGCGTTCGTTGACTATATTCTTGATTCGATCGCCAAGAACTATCAATATTGATACGGCACTTTGAACATCACTATTGTCTACATGATATTTCAACACGTCAGCTATGACATCTGCGATTATTTCGTAAAATCTTGAATGATATGCCTTATTGTTGTAGAGGTGGTGAGATATTTTGAGATCATGTTCACTCTCCACACCCATGTTCAATGTTCTCACTGAGTTTCCCAAGGTGCTTTGAACTGCCAAATCATCATCGTTGTTACTCATATCGGAGGTACTTCGCGAATCGTCTACTTTGGGATCTATCAACTTTTCCACTTGCCCGCATATATCATGTTTGGGCTGAAAGGCTTCGTAAGATAGAGTCTCGTGAGACATCCATTCGTCGGTGCTCTCATTTGATTGCTCAGAACCCTGTAAAGATGCGCCGTCATCCAGTGTAGAGTCGTTCAATGTCGGTCCGATAATTGGTCGATTCTCGTAGTTCTTGTAAGTTAACTCAGTCCCACTTTGTAATCTGCTATCTGCTGAAAAGTTGTCACCAGCGGTGATTTGATTTGATGTTGCCATAGCGGAGGCACTAAGATTTGAGCGAATCATTGTTGATGCTGCAGAAACAATTGAACTCGCAGGTGGCGCAGATTGTTGAGCAGTAGAGTGATTAGATTGTTGATTTGGGGTCCCAATGTTTGCATAGAATAACTTCAAAATCTTCCAGGTTTGGCAGACCTGGAATCTTCTAAGCCGAGCGCAAACCTCTGCATTATGATCACACAGCTCGGCCAGTGTTCTATTGGACAATTGATATTCTTGAGCCGTTTTAACGAACCAGTTCATCTCGGTGCATTTGTAAACATCCAGGTGACTTCGACTACTGATTCTGGGTTTCAAGGCTGAATCTTGTGAGCGTCGAGTCAAGCTTTGACGAGACCTTGATTGCATTGACTGCTGAGGAAATTTGCTGGGCAAAGAGCTCTGAGTTTGGTCTAGTAGGGAAAATGTTGCAGAGCTATTACTGGCCGCAGTCATGTTAGATTGATACTCAACCAGGGGAGTATTCTGTATAGTCGATACTGAGCTCCTCAATAAGCCATTACCTAGTGCCAACGCTATGTCGCCATCCGGATTTATAGCCATACCGACGGGGTTAGCGTGATCAAGGGGTCTATAGGCCTCGCTCATCTGAAGCTGATATAAGTTCCCATTGCTGGTAACAGATATAAGATTCGGAACACTACGACGCCAGGCCATGCCTGTCGTAATCTCATGAGGTTCGGTAAATTTTGCGTAGGCGATATAGGGTCTCAGAATGTTCCACACGTTTATACTGTAGTCTCTTTTGAGTGAGCAACTGGCTATATGGTTTTTGACATCATAACTCCATCTCACTTTTGACACTGATTCTATTGTAGATATGCAATGCTGCATTGAAGGCGTTGGAGTTGACACGTTCCAGACTTTGATATTCATATCTCGACCGGCGGTTGCTACGATGTCAGGAAGGGTGGGGTGCCAGTCGCAAGCCAATATCGGACCATTGTGCGCCGGAAATGAATGCTCGAACTTATCCTTCTTTCTCATATCGTAAAGCTGAACATAGCCATTATCTTGAACAGCGATGAAAAGATTTGATTTATGGGGCGAAAATTGCAAATCTCTAATGGATTCGCTGAGATCAGGGTAGCTAATCACAGCCTCACTTTGTCGCAAATCGAATACTTTGATGCTATCCTGCGATCCACTCAATAGGAGATAAGGGTCGGTGGCATGAAAGTGAACCTTGTTGACTGTCCGCTTATGGTCTTGATAAACGCTTTCCATCTTGGAGAAAGTTGCCTTGTTGAGGTTCCATGTGACGACGGCTCCACTAGGGGCAGCCGTGGCCAAGATGCTATCATCAACCTGATTCCAAGCGACATCGTTACAGCTGGCAACAATATTCTTGACAACCCTCAAGTTTGCTGCCAATTCGAAATTGTTTTCGCCGATATTGTAAATTTTTAATATACTCCTGCCAGCCACGGCAACTTGGGTGGCGGACTTGTTAAGGCACAAAGCAGTTGTGGGGCCGCCAACATCCTCACAGCATATTTCTTTTGACACATCAGAGTCGGAGTTCTCCGGTGTCCCCATGATAGTAGTTATAAGAAAATATTGCCATATTAGAACCCAAAATGAGAAAGTATGTTTTCGATCCTGCGCAATGCACAATAACAGAGGAAAGAAAGCGAATTTGCTGCTTAATCGCACGGTTCGATTCGCACGAAGCCGCCATGATGTGCCCACTAGGTCTTTATAAGACCGCTTGCATAATAACGGAGTGCACGCAGTTTTCTCAAGAATTTCAAGAGCGATGGACCCAGTAAGGATTTGGGCACCTAATGTGATCAAGAACGATATCGAGTTGGAGCAATATGTCTCATTTTGCAATAGTTCCTGCATTCCATTTGCCTGTAGCAATATCGAGGAGGCTCTCGATTTGCTATACGAATGCAACGGTGATATTCAACTGGCAACAAAAAGATTCATGCAAAATATTCAGGACTGTAAAAAGGAGCAGAAAAATTGGACTGTTGCTGAGGTGGAAACTTTTGGGCTCCTCATGAGGATACACGGCAAAAATTTCTATGAAATTAGTAAAGAACTCAGGAACCTAGTCAAATTTTCAAAGAAAACTGTTAAAGATTGCGTTAAATACTACTATCTAGCCAAGAAATCCATATTTCACAACAAGGATAGGAATAATAATAATACTAGCGTACCCTCGTCGCCAGATGTGATAGATGTTAATGTTAACTCTGAGTTCCCGTGTAAAGTTTGTGGACGTGTTTTTGAAAAAATCAAGTCACGTTCCGCCCATATGAAGCGCCACAAGAATGAACGCTCAAGGGATTCATAAGATTCTCTATATATGAATCACTTGTATGGCATAAGATGGTAATTTATTTGTGGTCAGAGAAGGACCACTAATAAATCTGTCTTCCTGTTAATGAGTTTGAATAGATGTTATCAGGTATTTATTCATACAACTTTCTTGTTGAAATATTCAGGTCAAAGTTCATCACGAATCATCTAGTTAGTCCCTTTTCCATAATTTGAGCACTCGCCTCTGCCCATTGAGCGGCTCGTTGTATCGACTGCCTATGATACTTTCTGTTTTCTCGTTCTCTCTCTCGATCTCTCTGGAAGGTATCACGATCTCTACAGCGATCCCTATTGTCCTTGTCACGGTCTCGATGCGTTAGGGATGTGGCACCGGCTGATTGGTTTTGATGCCTGGCATGATGATGAGATGATGACCCTTGATCTCGAGCACTATGGTGGCTATGATTATTCTGATGGTTGTGGCTATGATGATGGTGGTGATTATTTGATGGATGGTAACTGGGAGAATTGTTGCTCAACCTACTGCTATTGTGATTAGGATGCTGATTGTGTGCCGATGCAGATGACTGAGGTTGATTACCAATATTATGTTGGTCGACTTGATTGTTGTTCAAATGCATCAAGGATGAAGATGAAATATATGGAGACGATGAGATTGCAACCAATGAGGCGGAGAATGTCCCAGGGTTAGATGACTTGTTTTTACTGTGCCTATGTGTAACATGGGCTTGCAAATCGCGTGCACTCAAATATGTCCTACGGCAAGTCTCAATCTGACACACGAATATAGAGTTGAGGGTGTTCCGTTCAACTCTCAATGCTTTACCTCCACAACGATGGCATCCCTTACTTGATCCGCTCCCACCGCTTGAGACATTCGGACTGTTGACGATTTCTTGCTGTAAAGTTGTTGGTGTGGTATTCGACGTCGATTCATCGATAATCATGGAACAAGAACCATTGTTGTCTTTGTTCGGGAACGACTGATTTGAGTCACTTCTGAGAAAATCTAGGTTCTGGCTTGAATTGTTGTTATTGGTTAGGTTATTATTATAGGTTTCACTCCTGGGATGCTTACTGTGATAGTGAGGGCTGTTGTTACCATGCTTATGATTGATTGAATTATTACCATTGTTGTTGCTGGTATAATTGAAGTGAGGCGAAGCGTGATTCGTTGAAGGCGATCTATGATTTGCGGAAAGATGATTACTCCCTTGGTTATGATTATGATGATTTGATGAAGAGTATGGTGGTGGAGGTGGCTCGCTAGGGACAGGTGGAGGTGAGTTTGCGGATTTCATGGATTGTTGTGTTTGCGTCAAACATATTGTGGCACATGTGAAACAGAACACATGCTTGCAAGGTATTAAACGACCATAGATGAGGATAGGCTTATTACAGTGCTCACAGAAATGAATCTTGGGCTTATAAACTTTTTCTCCAATAAGATTGACTTTGTTCGGCCATACCACTGTCGGCAAACCGTTTGAGTGGTAGCTGGACAAATGTATCATTATGTTGTACCTGATTGGGTCTTAATAAAACAATATGTGGCCTACTCCAATAGGGTTCACGGCAGATGTTACTGTGAAAGAGATAAAAATTGCTTCGAGAGATGAGAATCAAATTAGAATGACTGATGTAACAAAATATTGATGTTCACTGTGTTGATTTCTCTTCAATTTCTGCCGCCAGCAAATGATTAAACTGATACAAGAGGAATTATCTTACGAGCTTGAGCCATATCTGGGCAATTCCAAGACAAGGTATGCTCTAGTGTATCAAGTGACTGAAGATAGCGGTGATTCTTTCTCTGGAAAATATGGTGACAGATAAATTAATTGACGCCTTGCATGCTTATCTTTTTCTTGCTAATGAGCGTTAGAGCCGGTAGAAAATCTAAAAATGTGATGAATCAATGGAACAGGAATCTGAATTGCAAGTTGAGAGATTGCTACAAACGAATAGGATTTGATATTTGCCGTTTGTTTTCATAGATGAGACGTGAAAAATACTGTTAAGCTGACTAGCGAGAAAGAACGAACGACGTAGTGTGCAGTCCATCTTTGACTGGCGCACAATTCGTGCAGATTTCTAATCTGGGTCGCGTGCGAGAACGCTCCGTACGATCAACTGGAGATCTGAGGTGCATTCTTCCTTAGCCCTTTGATGATACGAAAACATCGCCTCATCATTGTTGTTTGTTCAATGGGCACCTAACTGAATCAACTTTCTATTAACGCCGATTGATTGACATTTTATTGAGCTCGTATACAAGCCCTTAATGGATGAGGTTAAGAGGGTGCTAAAATGTTAGAGTTGTGCTGGAACCGGCAACGTTTAGCATGTAAACAATGACTTGTGACCTTTATCAAAAGCCTAACACTCATATGAAATTATCCTATCATTCATAGTTCATGAGGCCCAAATAGGAATAGAACCGCTGATCTAGCCATATAATTTTCCGTAGCGCACAAGCTGGGATTTCCCAACCCTATTAGACAATAAGCACTGGCAGCTATCATATATTTCTTCTAAGATTGTAGCATAACAGATCGATTGATTCTAGAGAAGGCAGCATGCAGATGACGAAACAAACAGATGAAGGCCGCCCTAGTGACCCTAAGGCGGCCAAATTTCACAAGCTATTGTATGAGGATGAAATGATTGATCTTAACCAATTGAAGATGATAGCATGGAGCGGTATACCATTCAAGTACAGACCATTGAGCTGGAGATTGTTATTAGGTTACTTACCTGTCGCTCGACATAAGCGTGAGCAACAAATGAGAAGGAAACGCGAGGAGTACGACAGATTGATAGAACAATATTATGATGATAGATCACTAGATGATGGAATGTGGCGCCAGATACATATTGATATCCCGAGGATGCAACCATTGATACCGATATTCCAGCAGCCACGCGTCCAACAATCATTCGAAAGGATATTGTACATATGGTCGATCAGACATCCAGCGAGTGGGTATGTTCAGGGCATGAATGACTTGGTTACACCATTCTTTCTGACATATCTGTCAGAATTTTGCGATGAAAAAACTAGAGCAGGATCATCGGAGTCGAAGCAACCAACATTGCAGGATGTTGAGACGTTTGACATTAGTCTGATTGACGATACACAATTGCGTAACATCGAGGCTGACACGTATTGGTCATTCGGAAAATTATTAGACTCAATACAAAACAATTATACGCATGCTCAACCAGGTATCCAGCGATTGATCAAGATGTTGGCAACAGTTGTATCGAGGGTCGACACAGAGTTGCATAACCATCTAAAAAATAATGGGGTTGATTATCTACAGTTTGCATTTCGCTGGATGAATAACCTACTGATAAGAGAGTTGCCACTGCGGTTGGTAGTGAGATTATGGGACTCATATTTGGCGGAAGGTTTTTTGGCTACTTTTTCACCCACAAATCAAACTTTACCGGCTATAACATCAAGTTCATCTTCGACTACACCATATCAATCATCACTATCATTATCCAGCGGTAACAGTATATCATCTCTAGCTCAACAGCCAAACACTTCAGTTACTACAATGACCCAAAATTCTAGATCAAACTCAATTAACGGTCCTTATGGTGACTATAATCATAGCATCCAGGCGAATCACAACAACACAACAAGTCAAAACAACAGAACATCTTCCGCAATGAACTCAAACCCAGGTGGCCCGCTCTCAACTACAGCGGGCACAACAACCTCATCCTCAAACCCGCAACAACAGCAACCATCTAGTAACAGTAAGGCGTCACACAGTTCAAGTTCATGGAATAACGGCAGTGAGACCCCATTTTCGGCCTCATTTCACTTGTTTGTTTGTGCCGCCTTCTTGAAATCTTGGTCCAAGCATCTGATGCGCGAGCAGGACTTCCAAGGTATCATGTTGTTGTTACAAAATTTGCCCACTTATCACTGGTCGGATCAGGAGATTGTGCTCATGTTGGCCGATGCATATCACCTAAAGGAGACATTCTCACCCTCTCATCTTAGAATTTAGCACGACATCAAACCACGACAGAGCTATGAAGATCTTATTAGATGTGAGTTTGATGTGAGTTGACATTAAGACATCAGAAACAGAGGTTGTTGTCAATAAATTACCAAGTTTGCGACTGGCAGATCTGTGATGAAAGTGAAAATAAGGAAACGCCAACTAATTCTAAATGTCTCCCATAGATATCCTTTCTTCGGTAAGCGTCTATAGCTTCCGATTCTCTTATATCACTGTTGAGATACAGGCCTATAATGTTTGGAAATCATGCGTAACACAGTTGTGGAGGGACGAAGGTCGATACTATCTCGCTTCATGAGTTTTTCTCGTGCCGAAAGAAGCCTCGAAACTCAGCCAGTTGACGGAAACGTGTGATAGAGGCAAGTGATTGGTTCCTGCAAACTACTGTATCGCCCGATGATATCTATTCGCGTTCCAAAAAGCCTCATTTAATTAAGAATTCAGCGAGAACGTGAACCAGTGTTGCTCTAGCCCCTAGTGCTCTTCGTCCAAGCGGCCGAGCTCGTCTAAAGTCACTTGTGTCAGTGCAGTTTCTCGTGTGGAATTTTTTATTTACTGCATTTTGGCTTCGCGAACAGGCGCGACATTAGTTATGCAACATTATGCACCGGCGAGCGAGTTGCGCACCATCCGGCAACAGGCTGATGGAGTGGTGGTCATTGAGCCTTGCCAGGAAGTGAGTTGCTTTTCAGGCCGAGAGGAGCGTCAATCGACACTTGTGCTGTGCCCTAGTCCAGCCGAACATGCGCATCATTTCCGCTTTTTCGACTACCATAATTCATCCCCTGCCACAACAACAACAATCGGCCACTCGTCCCGCTTGGCCCTGGTCTTCATTTTGTTTTTTTCCCTCGCACCATGCAGCCAAATTGGTGGCCAATCTGGATCTCTGTTGAGAGTGCAACTGGGCGGAACTGGCAAAAAGGGCGCCACTGAAATGAGCAAATGACCAAAAGTGGCCAAAGGTGGCCTGCATACTCGAACCACACCCCTGCAGCAAGGGGGCACTGTTTGCACGGCGGAAGCGCCCCGGCGGATCGCCATTGGTGAAGGTTGCATCGGACAAATTTCATTTTGGCCCGTCTGTTGTCATGATACGGCGTGTGCCTGTTTGTTGCTGTTGCTGTTGCGTTAAAACACCTTTTGGGCGGCCAATTTGGCGCACCAACAACGGTGGTGGAAGCAGCCCTTTTGGCGCCGAGGACTCACGAGTCGGTCACATTGGTTAGCAACCACAAGCGGACACTCGTGCGCTCGTTGTGGATAACAATGTGCGACTCGCTCTGGTGCCAGTTGCGTGGCTGTGTCGCCTGGGCCAAAAGTGGCCCAAGCCGCCGTCTGACAACTAACTAGACAACAAAGACGACCAGATAAACTTGGCCAGCGACTGGCACTTGAAAAGTGGCTCTTCTTTATCGACTTAGCTTTCCGTTTTCTTCGCCATTTTCTCTTCTCCAAATTTGTTCAACTCTCTCGCTCACCACAATGTGATCCGAGCGAGGAACATGTTAAATTCTTAACGCTTCAAACCAATACACCAACTCTCCTGCTGTCTATCTCTCTCTCTCTCTCTTTCTACCCGTTTCGTGCCTTACCCCTCCAGTGTCCAGCCAATCAACAAAGGAAGGCGCTCTCACTGGTTTTGTTACTTTTGTGAGCCTCTGTTATCGGTAAGGCTCTTGTTGGCCGGCCCGCTGGCCATGCAGTGTGCAGTGTGGCTGCACACAGGTGGACGAGTGAGCGCGCATCCTAATGGCATCACGAACAACATGGAGCAGAACCACGAGAGCAGAGCGCAAACATGGGCCAAGCGCGAGATGAGCAACCAGCTGACAGGCGACGGCGGCAGGTGGCTCATCCTGTTCGGCTTGTTTGTATCGCCCAGTCTCAGTCTTAGTGTCTCAGCGGGCCAGTCTTGAGCCGCCGGCACTCAGTCGCAGTCTCTCGTTGAAAGCACTAATACACTTTGGCTCTCGCCTCTAAACTGATTGTCGGACTCACGCAGTGTTCCAGTCGGGCTAGGAAGTTTGCTGCTGCTGCTGCAAGTTTGAAGCAGTGCAATAGGAATGATGTCCGGCGGCGTTGGTGGTTGCAACCATGGTTGTCGCGCGTCCCTTTTTGCGCACAACAGTTGCCAGTCACTGTGCCTTGTCTGGCAGGCTGGCCAGCAGCAGTGCACTCGCGGCAACTGCAACTGCAACTGCAACAGCAACAGCAACAACAACAACAACAACAACAACAACAACAGCAACAACTTGACCAACAGGACTTGGGCCATGGCGTAATGGGGCTACGGCAAAGACGGGAAACAGCAGCAAGCGGGCGCCAATGGTGTGGTGGTGCAATGGAAGCTGCGCTTGTCCATCCAAAGTTGGAGGAAGCCAGAGTTCCAACAACAGTCGGCCAGAGAGCAGCAGCAGCTCCGTCTGTGTTGCAGGCGTCGTGCCAAGGCTTCGATGCATGTAGAGCGACGCCTAATAATTGTTCTCTTTGCTTCTGCCGCTCCTTCAGCCTAGCTCACTGTTGCTTCTCTCTGTCTGCGCCTGACCACTTGTGTGTCTGGTGGCCCTTTCACTGTGTGTGTATTGCCCGTCGCTCACTTGATGCAAGTGCCTCGTCTCCCTCTTTTTGGCTGTCCACCTTTACTCATCTCATCCAGACTCTATGCTGTTTCCTTCCTCCTCCTCCTCCTCTTCTAAAGCCCATCCAAAGCTCACTATTCTATCTGCTAAACAGGCCCGTTTGCTCTAGTGGGACATTGAAATTAGTCAATAAAAAATTATGACAAAGCAATTATTCTCTAAATGGCACCCTTCAAATTAAGAACCCAGTCACAACTTCTTACTAAATAGTTTTTTAACTCTCCCATTGAGAGACAGTAAAATCGTTTTCAAATTACTACAATCATCATCATCTTATTCATTAATATCACATTTCACATATCTCAACCAGACTGGACAGAAACAAAAGCCTAAAACAGAGACAAACATTAAGCTATGATGAAACGAACTTATACAAGTGCTATATGTAAGCTAAACGAATATGACGAAAAATTGGCTAGATTTTACTCCTTTCCACAAATAGAATCATAAACTGTTACGAAATTAAGCTCTCAACAGTCTTTTTTTTTAAAGTAAAGAAACAGAATAAGAAAGAAGAAGCATCATCAAAAGGACTGTCTTCAAATATCAATAATAACATCCGCCCGATTTGTAACAAACACGCGAAAACAAACTGCCTCATCACACCATAAGACCTACTGAAGTGGTCCAGCTGGACCGGAATCCAATATAAACTGCAAAATATATCAGAAAAAGGGAATCTATGCGCCAAGAGAAGATCTAGAGGTCAGAAAGACCAATTAACAAGTGCAATAAGAACTCTGCATGCGATTGAGAGAAATGCCCTGGAAACGAAATCTATGACTGGGGCGTCCTTGTATCTTGGGAAGTCTATTCTCTAGAGAAGAATTAAGCAACCATAATTTGAGGTTAAACCGACGGGCCTCTCATTGAAAGAGCCTCAGGATGGTCATAGTGACAAAGGGTGATTTCATTTGGCTCGAACAGGACAGCCAAAGACACTTTGATGTTGCCATTGGAGCTCGTGTGACTGCCAGCGATGGGCGCCAAATAAAGGTTGTCACCGATGAGGGAAAGGAGCTGAACCTGTCGCCTGGAAGGCGCATCAGGTCCATGCATCCCTCATCGGTTCAGGGCGTGGAGGACATGATCTCGCTGGGCGACCTACACGAGGCAGGAATTCTTAGGAACCTGTTGATTAGGTATAAGGAGAACCTAATCTATACCTACACGGGTTCCATCCTGGTGGCCGTGAATCCCTATCAGATATTGCCCATCTACACTTCAGAACAGATAAAGCTCTATAAGGACAAGAAAATTGGCGAGCTACCTCCGCACATATTTGCCATAGGTGACAATGCGTACACAAATATGTTGCGATATGGCCAAGACCAATGTGTGGTCATCAGCGGCTGGTCAGGCTCTGGCAAGACCGAGTCGACCAAGTTGATATTGCAATATTTGGCCGCAATTAGTGGCCAGCACAGTTGGATAGAGCAACAGATTCTAGAGGCAAATCCAATTTTGGAGGCATTTGGAAATGCCAAAACAATTCGCAATGATAATTCTAGTCGCTTTGGCAAATATATAGACATTCATTTCAATCAGCAAGGAATCATTGAGGGCGCAAAGATAGATCAGTATTTGTTGGAGAAATCGCGTATCGTTTGTCAGGCAAGTGGCGAGCGCAATTATCACATATTCTACTGTATGCTAGCTGGACTGTCTAAAGAGGAAAGAGCCAAATTGAGTCTTGGGGAAGCGTCACAATATTTCTACCTTATGCAGGGGGATTGCATAACTTGCGAGGGACGCGATGATGCGGTTGAGTTTGCCGATATAAGATCGGCCATGAAAGTTTTGATGTTCAATGAGCAGGAGATTTGGGATCTGATGATGATTTTGGCGGCATTGTTACATTTGGGCAACATCAGATATAAGGCAAAGGTAATCAATAATTTAGATGCAACCGAGTTAACTGGACCTAGTCAATTGAGTGCTAATTTAGCGGCTAAATTTCTAAAAGTTGACCCCAAGCATCTGGCCGAAGCGTTGACAACTAGGACAATATTTGCCCATGGTGATACAGTTGTTTCAATGATGAACTCGCAACAATCTCAAGATGTTCGTGATGCATTCGTTAAAGGTATTTATGGAAAAATGTTTGTTTGGATTGTTAAAAAGATCAACTCGGCCATCTTCAAGGAGGTTAGCTTGAACACAAATACCAAGCGCACTTCCATAGGTGTATTGGACATTTTTGGTTTTGAAAATTTCACTATCAATAGCTTTGAACAATTTTGTATCAATTATGCAAACGAAAATTTGCAACAATTTTTTGTTAGGCATATATTTAAATTAGAACAAGAGGAATACAACACAGAGCATATAAATTGGCAACACATTGAATTCATAGACAACCAAGAGGCTTTAGATTTGATAGCTGTGAAACCAATGAACATAATGGCCCTCATTGATGAGGAGAGCAAATTTCCCCAAGGAACTGATATAACTTTGTTGCAAAAATTGCACAAGTTACATAGTCAAAATCAGAATTATATCAAACCAAAATCGGACATCAACAGTTCGTTTGGATTGAGCCATTTTGCGGGCAAAGTATTCTATGAAACGAGGGGATTTCTCGAGAAGAATCGCGACACTTTCAATCTAGACTTGTTGCAGCTAATTCAAGTAAGCAAAAACTCCTTCCTTAGACAATTGTTTCATGATGATATCAATATGGGCGCAGATACGCGCAAGAAAACCCTCACTCTTAGTGCCCAATTCAAGAAATCTCTAGACTCATTAATGCGCCAATTAAGCCAGTGCCATCCATTTTTTATACGTTGCATTAAGCCAAATGAAATCAAGAAACCCCTATCGTTTGATCGCGAGTTGTGCTGCAAACAATTGAGATACTCTGGAATGATGGAAACCATCCGAATTAGACGGGCCGGATATCCAATTAGGCACACTTACAAGGAGTTTGTTGAACGCTATCGATATCTGTTGCCCGGAATTGGGCCCGCGCACAAGGTTGCTGATCTCAGGGGTGTGGCGGCCAACATTTGCCGAACCAAGTTGGGCCAGGATGATTACCAATTGGGTAACAGTAAGGTTTTCCTCAAGGATGCTCATGATCTGTTCCTGGAACAGGAACGCGATCGAGTGATAACCAGTAACATAGTGACCCTGCAGCGTGCTATGCGCGGCTGGTACCACAGACGCCGCTATAAAGCACTGCGTCAGAGTGCAATCATCATACAGACCAAGTGGCGATCCTATATGATTAGACGCAATTATTTGAACATGCGCCAGGGTTTCCTCAGGCTCCAGGCGCTGGTTCGCACCAGACAATTGTACGGCCAGTTTAGCCATTTGCGGCAGCATGTGGTCGCCCTGCAGGCGCGCTGTCGTGGCTACTTGTTGCGCCGAGAGATCAAGCTGAAATTGAGAGCAATCATCAAAATCCAGCGATTTGTCAGGGCGTTCATTTCGCGTAAGCAAATGATGAAATTACAACAAGAGGTGAACAGTCGCGCTGAGGCTGAGCGTTTGCTTGAGCAAGAGACCAAATTGTTGAGCCAACAGATGAACGCCAAACGGGCCCAGGAGGTGGCCCAGCAAAAGTATCTGGAGCGTCTCAAGGAGTTGGACAGGCGCAAGAGCGAAGAGTTGGCCGCCGAGGAGCAACAGCTGGAGAGGAAGAAGGCAGTGATAACGGACGCTGTGCAGCGCCAAGACGAGGTGCTGGACGACTCGAAGCTGGTGGACGCAATGTTTGACTTTCTGCCGCGCTCAGACAACAGCAGTGATATAGTGCCAGCGGGCCAGGGCGGCCCCTCAGCCTTCAAGGATCTCGACGAAGCTCAACAACTGCAACAACAGCAACAACAGCAACACAACCAACAGGCTCACAGGAAACAGAGCCAGGGAGTTGAACAGAATCGAACTCATGGGGACACAATGAAGGGGGGCCACTTGGGCAGTTACGAGGCCGAGTTGGCGCTCAGTTTGAACGTGCCAAAGTTGCCCTTCGAGATGGAACTGGAAGATTTGAGCGATTTTAAGTTCCAAAAGTTTGCCACAACCTATTTCCAGGGCAACGTGTTGCACCAGCACCAGAAGAAACCGCTCAAGCAGCCACTGTTGCCCCTTCAAACGCAGGGCGATTGCATGGCGGCCATTGCGCTGTGGATCACAATAATGCGTTTCATGGGCGACGCCGCAGAGCCAGACTTCAGGGAGCCAGCAGATCTGACTTCAGTGATGAGCAAGGTGAGCGCCACTTTGGGCAGAAACTTCATCAGATCCAAGGAGTTCCTTGAGGCCCAGGCGCAGTTGCAACAGATGAACGGGACCGAAAATGGGGCCTACTCTCAGGGGGAGGCGCAGCCAGCAAGTGACTCGCAGATGGGCGCCCACGCTACGGGCTACAGCAACAGTGGCAACAGCAACAACAACAGTGCCAGCGGTGGAAAGACGAGCGCCAAGGTGAAGAGCATCAGGAACAAGTTGGTGTCGTTGACGTTGAAGAAGAAGAACAAGATAAGCGAAGATGTGAGAAAGAGACTGCAGGAGGACGAGTTTGCGGCCGACACTTACAGTAGCTGGCTTGAGGGTCGGCCAACGACTGCTTTGGAGAAGCTCCATTTCATCATTGGCCATGGGATATTGCGCGACGAGTTGCGCGACGAAATCTACTGCCAAATATGCAAACAATTGACGGGTAATCCAAACAGGAAGTCCCTGGCCACCGGCTGGATCCTGTTGGCCTTGTGCGTTGGCTGCTTCAGTCCCTCGGAGAAGTTTGTGAAATATTTGCTCAACTTTATCAGAGACGGACCCACCGATTGGGCCCAATACTGCGAGGATCGGCTGAAGCGCACCTTCATGAATGGGACCAGAGGTCAGCCGCCGGCGTGGCTCGAGTTGTACGCCGTGAAGCACAAGAAACCCCTCGTCTTGCCAATAACCTTCATGAATGGCCACATTAGTCCAGCCTACGCAGATTCGGCCACCACTGCCCGCGAGCTCTGCGAACAGTTGGCCGCCCGCATCGAGCTTAAGGATCAGTTTGGCTTCTCGCTCTATATTGCTCTCTATGACAAGGTTTCCTCATTGGGCAGCAGCGGCGAGCACGTGATGGACGCCATAAGCCAGTGCGAGCAGTACGCCAAAGAGCAGGGAGCGAGCGAAAAGAAGGCCCCCTGGCGATTGTTTTTCCGCAAGGAAATCTTTGCCCCCTGGCACGATCCAACGCTCGACTCGGTGGCCACCAATTTGATCTATCAGCAAGTGATTAGGGGGGTCAAGTTTGGCGAGTATCGTTGCGACAACGATCAGGGATTGGCCCAAATTGTGGCCCACCAGTATTATGTGGAAAATGGGCTCGACTTGAATCTGGAGTCTCTGATGAAATCGGTGAAGATGTACGTGCCCGATCATTATTTGAACAACAGCGAGAGAAGTCTCGAGCGCTGGTCGCTGGACGTGAGAAATGCCTACAAGAATAGCTACTTTTATCGCGAGAAAACCCCACCACTTAGGGTGAAGGAGGACCTGGTCGAGTACGCCAGATGCAAGTGGCCATTGCTCTTCTCGCGCTTCTTCGAGGCTCTGCTGGTGGGCGGCGGCTCTGCCTTGCCAAAGAACGAGGTTATCATTGCCATCAATTGGACCGGCCTCTATCTGGTGGACGACCAGGAGCAGGTTCTTCTCGAGGTGAGCTTTCCTGAAATCAAGGAGATTAAGCGACAAAAATCGGCCACCCAAACGAATGGCAATCCGGCGGCAAATTATTTGCAAAATTTCGTCCTCGTCACCATCAGAATGGAGGAGTTCTTCTTCCAGTCGCCAAACAGTGAAGACATTTGCGACCTAGTCAACTACTTCCTCAAGGGTCTGCGCGCCAGATCGATCTATGTGGTGGCCATCCAAGACTATGCGGGCGAGCCGCCCAACTATCTCACTCTCAATCAGGGCGACCTGATCATCTTGCAACACGGTCTCACTGGCGAACAAATCGAACAGGAGAGCTGGTGTCTAGGCCAGCTGGCCCACAGCCAAGAAGTGGGCGAGTTTCCCACTGAGAGTGTCTACATCTTGCCCACCCTGAGCTATCCCTCGCCCGCATTGCTCGACATGGTGAGCCGGATGAGCCTGCACGTGAGCTCGCTCTACTCTTCCTGCTCTCTGGGCTCGTCCAATGGTGCAAGTGGGGCCGCTTTTGGCGACCACAATGCGCCACACACGCTCGAAAACTTTGCCCGCGACCATTTCCGGGACCCCTCGGGGGGCGCCTCTGCAGCTGGCAACAAGTCTTCCCTGAAAGAGGGTGGCACCCAATCGAACGGCCTGGTGGACACGCTGAAGAACTCTGGCAAGCTCACACTCCATGGAACACTGTCCTTTGCCTCGGGACGCAAAAGGTCTGGCAGCGGAGTGCCCTGGAAGTGTTCGCGAGACCAACTGAGACAGCCGCTACTTAAGCGGCTCGCTGACAAGGAGGAACTCTGCATGGAGGCTTGTCAAGCTTTTACAAATATCATGAAGTATATGGGCGACTTGCCTTCGAAACGTTCGGGCAATGAGCTGACCGATCAGATATTTGAGGGCCCACTCAAGTACGAAGCGTTGCGCGATGAAATCTATTGTCAGATAATGAAACAACTGACGGATAACAAGAATAGACTGAGCGAAGAGCGAGGCTGGGAGCTCATGTGGCTGGCCACTGGTCTCTTCTCGCCGAGCCAAAGTTTGATCAAGGAGTTGCAAATGTTCCTCAGAAGTAGGAGGCATCCCATTGCAATGGACTCGTTGCAAAGGTTGCACAAAACCATCAAGGTGGGCCAGAGGAAGTATCCACCACACTTGGTTGAGGTGGAGGCAATCCAGCATAAGACGACCCAAATCTTCCACAAGGTCTACTTCCCCGACGACACGGACCAAGCTTTCGAGGTTGACTCGAGCACCAGGGCCAAGGATTTCTGCAAAGACATCGCACTTCGGCTGGACCTCAAATCGGCCGAGGGTTTCAGTCTGTTCGTGAAGATAGCCGACAAAGTGATCAGTGTCCCAGAGAACGATTTCTTCTTCGACTTTGTCCGCCATCTCACCGATTGGATCAGGAAGGCGCGCCCCATTCGCGATGGACTCCTATCTCAGTTCACTTACCAAGTGTTTTTCATGAAGAAACTCTGGACCCTAACCATTCCTGGACGCGACCACAATGCCGACATGATATTCCACTTCCACCAGGAGGTGCCCAAACTGTTGCGAGGCTATCACGCTTGCTCCATCGAGGACGCCACCAAGCTGGCAGCTCTAATCTATCGGTCTCGAGTGGGGAATGGCGCCGCCGCTGGAATACAATCCATTCCAGACCACAAGCTTGCCGAGTTTATTCCGGCCGACCTACTGCACAAACGATCGCCAATTGAGTGGCGCCGACTCATCAGCGACCAGTACAATGACCACGACGGAATCAGCCACGACGGCGCCAAGACCGAATTCCTCAACATTGTCCATCGGTGGCCCACCTTTGGCTCAGCCTTCTTCGAAGTTAGGGTAAGTCAACACAGGTCAAACCATCCGAAAGAAGCCCAATTTGGGCTGGGCTCTCTCGCTCGTTGCATCATCTGCACACCTCTAGCCAAATCGCCTCTAACATGCTCCTTCTTCCTTGTATTGAACAATTCCCTCTCCAACGAATGATCAATCTTTCAGCAAAATGGTGACACCAGCTTGCCAGAAAATCTGCTCGTTGCCATAAATCGACATGGAGTCAGTCTGATCGATCCGACGAGCAAGAAAATATTCGTCACACACCCGTTCACAAAGATCTCAAATTGGAGCAGCGGCAACACCTATTTCCATATGACCATTGGAAATCTCGTCAAGGGCGGCAAATTGTTGTGCGAAACACCATTGGGCTACAAAATGGATGATCTTCTCACCTCTTACATTGGATTGATGCTATCCAACTTCAACAAACAGCGCTCAGTGGCCACTGTCGCCATCAACAACACTAGCAATAAGCTATAGTGAAGTAAAAAGAATAAAGCTCATCCCCAATCGTCCAATTTCAACTGATTCTTCCCCAAGTTATTCTCTCCAGTTTCTACTCTCGAAATCTGTCCATGGATCAGAGCCGAGCTATTGCTTACATCTTGCAGCCTTCATTTACGCCTGAGCCACTTGCGTTGAAGGAATTCTCCTGGGCCAGTCAATTTTGGGGCAAAATGGTGGCCTTCCTGATCCCTAAAGGGCTGTTATGGGCTTGACAATCAATGAGCATGGCGCGCTCAGTTCGTGGGACTGTCAGGTGGGCAATTCCAAGGGGAGAGGGTTTTTCTAAATTTAGAGAAAGAATCTCGACTAGGGCGAATGTTGAGTAGTATAACGCGCCAGACGATGATTCTGACGTACGTTTTCAATGAGGTCTAGGCCATAGTAAGTGATGGCCCACTGTTACTGAGAGAATATTGTTCCCATCACACGCAAGTGTGAAAGAGCCCCGAGAAGAAACATCTCTAGATCTTGAAACCGCTAGCAAGCGTTGATTTATCGTTCAAGATTAGCTCTAATAGATAGGACTAGCGATGAATTGGTTTCACTTAGCATGTCTCGTAGTCTGCTTGCAGGTGGCGGACTCATTGAATTGTTTCCGGCGTCCGAAGACAAGTGATGAAGAGGGAAAGTCGTCCAAGCTTGATTCGGCTTTCGACAGGGCAAACAAATTGCTTGCTTCCAAGATGGAAGAAGGTGCGCCCGGAATCGATCTCGTGGCTGTTCTTAATTGCCTCGAACAGCCTAAAAACCTTGATGATCAAGTGCGCATCATTCTGGACGATCTGATTCTGATGGATAGCCTGCTTTACAGTTCCTGCACCGAAAATGATGTCAAGCTTGGAAAGCGTATCATTCAGCGATTGGATGCACGATCGAAAAATACTCTCTGGGATCCATTGAAATTCAAACAGCCTCTCAACTATTTGATCATAAGCTCACACAACAAGTTCGTAGCCCACTGCCTTGGTGAATTTGGCACTGAATTAAACTCAGTGAGTGGCTATAAAGCATCAATCAAGGGCCTCGAAGTAGTTGACACTCTCAAGGATCTTGTATCGAATGCTAGATTACTTAGATCGGAGCTGAGAAATATTCTACTAGATGTGAGGAATACAGACTTCAATGAGTTGCGCGAGATAACCAGGAAAGAGACCGCTGAAAGATGGCTGGTATTCATGCAAACTATAAGCTCAATGACCGGTGAGAAACTACTTCCTGGTTCTCCTCCAGCGGCCACTGAAGCGAGTACCTCTAACTTATTGAGGCATTTCTTACAACAGAGTTGCAAACCACTCCTGGAGGGCGAGACTGGCAGACTATTGTCAGGGTCCAGCAGTATTCTGAGCTGGTGCAACCTGGATTCAATCGATTTCAATGCTTTCCCAACGACATTGGATAAACCCAATCTGGTTCATCTATCGGTCGGTTATATTGTGTGCGAAAACTTGGAAGAATTCATGAGGAACAAAAAGTTCATAGGAAGGCTGAACAACATAATTAACTCCTCACTTTAGCTCAACGATCTCGCCCAGAATGGCAAGATCAATTGCCAGTTGTGTAAGACATCGATTCTGCAATAAACCATAGATAGATCTAGAACCGGAGGTATGTTTCATCCCTTTCTCCTCTCTAGTGACCGGAGTCTTCCTAACCTAAGTGCTCATTCTTGGCTTCTATCATTGGAGACACGATATGCATCCTTTGAGCCAATGTGGTCTGCTGCCATCGGACGATGCACGATGGACTGCACAGGCACTGTCACTAGTCTAGAGCCGCTCTCAGAATGAAGGAAGCTAAGAATATCCTCTGTCAAGGTTGGGCCATGTAGACAACAAGCAGGGTCGTGCATCGGACGATGTTTGTACGAATGGGAGTCTCGTGCAGCCCTCCACTTTGCGGCTGGACACCTCATAGTAGTATCCATATGACCCTCTGGTCTGTATCAAATGCATGCCAGGAGAATGTTGAACATCTTGTTTTGAGGCCAAAACCCCCAGAAGAGCCACAAATTGGAGCCTACATCTCGTGCACGGACCCGCTCTTACGCTCTAGCGCACTGTTGCCATCGTGCGATATTCTGCCATTGAATCCGCAGAACGATTTCTTTTCAAATTCTGAGACGATTTTCACACCCCAATAATCAAGCGTCAATATCTTCGCAACCAATTGAGCTAGGCAAAAAATAATCATATCAACATGTTGCAAAATACATACACTATACAAGTATGCAGTCGGCTACATCATAACGCGTTTTGCGCGGCTCCTAGTGGGGCTCAAAATTTGAAAGTTGAGCTCCATTATGGAGAAAGTAGAGGTCGTATTGTGCTTTTGCAATTTGTTATGCACTTTGTAGACGTTTAGATTGTTGCACGCAAAAGATTAGCCTGCTGACATGTTCCATTGTGAAACTGGAGAGATATTTGTCATTTTTCTAAATTGCACCAGAATGCACAATTGACATGTGATAGAGAATGCAAACTGTGACAACCAAGCCATCAACATGCGAGATAAAGAGCGCCGTCTTGCAAAGGCTACAATCTTGACCCTTATGGGCCCCAGAGTGTGGGGCCTCAATAGCTAGTGGGGCCTCTGGTGGAGCAAGCAAAGCTATTATCAGGCTGTGTATGCTGTCAGCAGCTTGAGTATACATTGTTGTAGCCTGCGTAGAAAATCTATCAGCCTATCACGAGCATTTGTATCCCAAATTGGTCTTACATTGAAGAGAGCCATTCCGATTTCGGGACCTTTGTTGACAATTTTCTCAAATATCGTCCACTCGCACCCCGGGCTAACCAGTCTTGTGAGCTCAATGAAACTTTGCACACTTATGACACTACAGCAGTACTACTGATTGCATGCCTATTTGTGCCTCTATGATTAATAATGCATCCACAAGAGAGCAAAATGTACAAATGCTTTGGGGCCCCTGTTGCGCGAAGCTGAGCTGAATGGAAAAAATTACAATCATCACACTATAGTCCACTAGTTGGACAACGAGTATGCGCGAATATTCTTACCTCACACAAGTAGAAGCATACTTTCAAACTTCATATACATAATTAGCTAAAGAGACCCCTAGATGATGAACCAGTGATGCGAGGGGCAGCAACTTTTGGCCAATGATGCGCAATAGTCTATGTATACTGTATGCATTGCGACAAATGTTCTCATTGCACTCGCTTGGCCCTCGAGGGGGCTCCTTTTTCTTCGCTCTAGCCAATCTGGTGCACTCTCCTTATTAGCCAGAGATTCAACTAATGCTGCAATCAATTAGTCATGTTACAGTGCATATGTGGCCGGAGTTGCATGCCTCTATGACAAAAGGTTACTCCGCCACGCTAGGTGAACTTTTTCCACTTCCGGGGCCAAGTGAGCCAACTCGCGCTAACATCACATCATAGCTTTCACCAATTCTAGTCTAGTCAGCGGCAAGAGATTCACACACGAGTCACATATTGTGACTAATAATTGATACTGCATGGTAAATAGACAAACAGTCGCTAAACATAGCCTCAACGGCACTCAAACACTTCATGTCGAGTAGTCATTGGAGGGGCCAATTTGCTTCTTAGACCATAGTCTACGAGTGCAATGGCGAGTTTTTGCGCTCGTGCAAGTTTGAGAGCAATTTTACAGCTCTATGTGCACTAGAACGAGCATTAGTATACATGATGGCTACCGACTAGGAGCCAGTATCTGCATCGCGTGGAATCTCTCTGTGTGGCATAATGAACGAAAGGCGATTTTTTGGGCCTTGCGCAAGGCGAAGTTGAGCGTTTGTGTGCCATTGGAGCCGCTGCTTGTGTGTATTGGGGCGAAAAGATGGCTGGGTATCAGTGGGCGAGACAGGGATGGTTATCGTGCGTTGGATAGAGTTAACGAGAATCTGGCACTTGTATAAGGCCAATTGTTGCTATGAGCTTACCTGTTGCCAAATCAGAGAACCAGGGCAGAGCTTAGAGCCTGCCAATTGAATGGATAGATGCAGAGAAAAAGGCGGTACGACAGCTACCTCATAGTAGGTCTGATGACAGTGAGTATCGTCCATTGAACGATTTATGCACGAATTGGAGCCTCATACAGTATTCCACTTTGCGGCTAGGCGGCTGGTTGTTGTGGGCAAATGACCTCACAATCCGCATCAGACTCCAGCTTGGAGCACTTGTGTAGGGTACTTTGGAGCTTCGGATCTTTGCTTGAACCAGCAGGCGAGCTAGCAGGCTCGTGCATCGGACAATATTTGCACGAATCGGAGCCTTGTGCAGTGCTCCTTTTTGCGGCTAGTGACCTCAAGGTAGTATCCATATGACCCTCTAGTCTGTATCAAATGCCAGGGATCACATCTCAGGGGCATGTTGAACACCTCATTATGAGGCTAGCACCCTCAGAAGAGCAACAAATTGTACAACGAGCCTCTTTCTACGCGGAAGCGCACTCTTGCCATGGTGGCCTGCCTTCGAAGCCGCAGAGCGTTTCCTTTTCAAGACTGACGTCGAGACGATTTTGACACTTTAACAATCAAGCATCGATATCTTTATAACCGATTGAGCTAGGCAAAATAATCATATCAACAGTTTGCTACATGGATATGCAGTCCGCTTGATCAGAGAGTGTTTTGCGCGGCCCCTAGTGGGGCTCAAAATTTGAAAGTTGAGCTCCATTATGGAGAAAGTAGAGGTCGTATTGTGCTTTTGCGATTCGTTAAGCACTTTGTAGACGTTTGGATTGTTGCATGCAAAAGATTAACCTCCTAGCATGTTCCATTGTGAGAGAACTGGAGAGATATTTGTCATTTTTCTAAATTGCACCAGAATGCACAATTGACATGTGTCAGAGAGTGCAAACTGTGACAACTGAGCCACCAACATGCAAGCTAAGAAGCACCGCCTTCCAAAGGCTAAAATCTTGACCCTTATGGGCCACAGAGTGCGGGGCCTCAATAACTAGTGAGGTCTTTGGTGGATCAAGCCAAGGCAAAATAGGGCTATAGGTACTGTTGAGAGCCTTTGGATGTGCACAGCAACAAGAAATTTACACACCAGTCATATATTGTCACTAACTCTTGACAGACAAACAAGTTATAATACTGGGGCTGGGTTCCAAGTCTTTGTAAACGTTTGGACGCACCACGGGCTCGTTGGAGTGAGCTTGCCAGCTACTCATTTCATATTGCTGAGACGACCATCCGCATGAATCTCTGCTGCTCAAGATTGTTGGTTTTTCAACAAGAACTAAACATAGAAGTCATCTAATGAATTGGCCTCTGCACTAATTGGAAATCATGTATATTTCCTAGATTGAATGAGCAGCAGTGGCAGTCCATGCCTTTCTTTCCTTTTGTATCTCAAGATTCAGAGAAACAGACTTTACAGATCAATCTGAACCAACATTTAGGTCCTTCCGTCAAAAATCTACCCAAACCCGAACTGCGGCTCACCGTGCTTGTATTAGTTGGCGCTGCCTCCAATGATAATCGCATAGAACAACTCGATGGGACGAGAAACTGAATCAATTGGTCTCTATGGCAACCAGGCTAACACACGCGTCGGCGTGTTATCGTTGGGTCCTGTGTGATTCCTTCGGAAGTGTATGCAGGAATTGATGAAATTAGCCAGCGAGCTGCCGGCCAATAGATTATTTTTTCATCCCAAAAAACAATAGGCCCAACTAAAAGCACTCATCTACTAATTGGAAGTCAAGCACGCTAATCGTTCAATTTAGTGGAATCAGCAGAACAGGCTAGCCCAAATGGAGTATCATTAACGAGGGAAGAAGTTCCTCCTGCGCGCTCAAAATCATAGGCTGCCGTCCAATGAGTTGACAAATCAAATGAACTATGGAGACAAACTCTGAGGAGATTATGGAACAGGAGGAGGAGATTTTCAACAGCTTGCAATTAAATGATAACCCAAACCATGAAGCACATGATCTAGAATCTGTTGCAGTTAGCTCCACTTTATCGATCGCCAAATTGAAGGCTCTGCAACAGCTCAGCATATCCGACGATTCTCCGTTCAATTTTCACCAAAAAACTAATCTGACTCAAGAAGAGTTAAATTGTATGCGCGAAAACAAGGCCAATGAACTTCGTCGAGAGACTGATCAACTTAGGGAACAATTAAGATTAGTTAAAAGCAAATTAGACGAATTAAATAGGACAAAATGCGACTCACAACAGGAAGAGGCGCCGCAATCCGCCGAGTCGCTTTCCAAGGCGGCCAAGGATGGAGAGGGAAATTTGTGCAAGAGAGATGAGCTTAGGCGAAAAGAGGTTGCAATACAGACAATTTTGAACGAGGATGAGGATAAAAAGAAATCTTTGCGCCCACTGACGGGCAAGAGTGATTGTCCCAACTGCTCATGTGATAGAAGGCGCCAATCTGTGTGTGATAACTGTTTTAGAGTTACGCCGCCAGAACAAGGTCCCAACGTTTCTAAATCTGTCGATCCCAGACGCCCTAGTTTCATCTGGCGCAATCGACAAACAGACGAAGACGAGTCGAAACAAAGTCAAAAGGGTGTTCGGAAAGCAAACCCGACGGCCATTTTGATGAACAGTGACGATATGAGACCCATAAGGCCGGCGGCGAAATACAGAACCACTGCCAAAGAGACCGACTTGTCGTTTGAGCCAAAGGTCGAGGTGCAGGTGGACCACTCGGTGGTGCCAAACTCGGTTTATACAATAGGAAAATCTCTGAATGAGAAGAGAACCAAGTTGGCCCGTGCAATCGAGGAGCTCCAGCTGATGGTGGACAAGGTGGAGCAACGAGGCAACCGATTGGAAGAGGAGCGAAAGGTTGCCCAACTATACAAACAACAATGGCGTTACGGGCCAGCAATTGGGGGCCGACTTGGCACTCAGCAGAGAAACTATGCCTCCCGACTTGATCCAAGTCTTGCACGCGACACAAACTCTCTATTGGGCTTCCAGCATATCGAACCGTCGATGAGACTGAGACAGTATCCAACACCTGCCGCTAGATCGCATAGACAACCAGCAACAGGCCCCAGAGCCAAGCCAAGGTTCAGCAAATTGTCCGCCCAGACACTCGCAAGTAAGGCCAAAATGGTTAATAATACTCCTCGAGCTGGTTCTCTGTCCAATGGGCAGCGCTCGAAATCTATCGAATCGTTACACACAATCAAGGCCCGGAGACAGAACGATAAAGATGAGAAGAAAAAATCTCCAGCAAACGATGACGTCCGAACAAGCTTCATCGAGACTCGAGTTCTGAACCACAACGATTTCTCTAGTGCCAAGTCAGCCTCTGAGTCAAATCTATCGTTGCCTGCAAATGGGACTGACGCTGACGCTGAGGAAGTGGTTGAAGAGGACCTAGAGGAAGTGATAAACGACGAGTCAGAGGATCGTGGTGCCACCGCAATAAATGTAGACCAGAATAAGCCGCATAGAGCTGATCATGATTCTTGCCCAAAGAATGAAGGACCCTCAGATAAAGAACCAATTGGTCAAGAGGAAGAAACAACTGAGGCGACCATGGTTCATGAGGAGAAGGTTAAGAAGATGACCTGGATTCCGGTGTTTGGTGAGACAGAGATCAAAACTGTAACCAAAAGAACCCCAAAACGGAAGCTTGGCATCATCTCTAGTCCAAGTGGATCTGCTGGTAGTCGGAAGACAACAAATGGGTTGGATAAACAGAGACAAGAGGCGAAAGTTTCCATACTGAGAAATTCAGAATCGAGCCAAACTAGAAATAAATCTGTCACGCAGGATCGTGTACTGAACGAGGCGAGGAAAAAGTTGCACTTCGCAAGTAACCTGCTCGAGCAAGAACGGCAAGACAGTTTATCTAGAAACCAGCTTTCGATAAGAAGAACTATCCCGGCTCCTCAACCATTGCCTCGTTCTATCAACAAGAATGGGTCAACATGTAGAGCGAACAGAGCTGCATCTCCAGGCCGAGCGAGAATTTCAGCAAACATTTCCCAGCCGCCCAGAAACGGTCGTCAGTTGAGGCCACCAATCAAGACTACGCCTAGAGGAGTCCCTGAATCGAATAGATCTGAAGAACACAGTCAAACAGAGAGAGTGTCGAGCAACAGCTATGCACAAGAAGAGGAAGCTCACGTCACAGATGCAACGAGGGAGATCAGTCGCCTAGAGGCTATGATAGGCGAACAACAAAGGTTACTTCTGCAGTTGTCTCACCAAAGAGAGGGAAACCACAACAATCAGCACTCGGCCGATAATGTGTGTCCTTGTCATTGTTGTTCCACGGCTAGGACATCAGTCAAGACCCCATGGTCGTCTCGATCGTATTCTCCGCTTCCGGCCCACTGCCAACCAGAGATCTCAGAATCGCCGCCGTTATCGCAGCAAGCGTCACATAGAACTAATCTTGTTCACAGCCTCAAGGAGCGCCTCAGCAGAACGAAAACCAAATTAGCCAAAAAACTTGAAGAGGAACGAGCTAAGCATCAAATTCTGGAGCAAAAGGTGAATTCATCGCTGAGGAAACAATCCGATTTGGAGAGTGAAAACGAGATACTAAAGAAATCACTTAACAAATGCATCGACACTTGTTTGCAGGATATATCAAGCACTTTTGAGTCGCTAAGTGATACCATGAATGAAGATTCGAGTGTTGCAACAGGAAACCATGAGCATGATAGCACTGCATCAATTCTCGACGCAACGAGCTCTTCCGTTGCACCGATTCATAGCTCCATGGGCAGCCTGATGAATGCAGCCCAATTGATCTCCGATAACAGACATCTCAAGCGGATGAAATCATATATCGAATCCATAGAAAGCCAGAGACGTGCAATATTTGAAGAGTTGAACAACGAAAAGCAACGAAGCCAAAAATTAGAGCTGGAATTGACTATGAGCAAAGAAGAGCTGGAGAAACTGCTTCGCGCTAAGCTGGAGCTCGAAAGCCAGCTGTCGGCTAGTAATGATCTTGAGAAAGCTACGACTTCCGTTAGCTCAGATAAACTCCAACAAATCGCAGATAATGAACCAGAGCCATCCACATCTGGATTATGTGCTCATCGGCAGAGTGAGCTAGATGATCAAGTTGTCGTCACCGTGTCCAGGACCTCAGACGAGCCTTCAAGCCATTCGGACGATGCGCAGGCGCAAACAAAGAATACCTCTGAGACGGAAGAGTCCAGCTCATATAACAGTATCGATGTTTATCGGCAGTACATACAGTCCCTCTCTCCAGATTTGAGCGCTATCAGGCGAGAGAGGCAAATGATCCTGAATGAATTCGACAGTATCAAAAGGATTTTGATAGACATGGAAAAATGATACTTTCAGGTCAGAAACCACCTAGTCAATCCAGAACGGAGCTCATCTTCCACATATGCTAGATTTATTATAATCAATCGAACTAGGAGATCATAAGGGAGGATCATAGTATGGAGACATAGTTCCCAAGATCCACTGGTACTAAAGTTGCAAAGCTTCGCTATTAGTCCTACGACTAGTTATGATTCGGATGTTGATGGTGGTTACGTTGGGATTTGAGCGAAGGAGATAACAGAGATTGTCTAATACTTAACACCCTGGATAAAGCTGTTTTCGCCATACTATGCACAAGTGAGTTGGCAAAGTTAAAATCAATCTCCTCGTTCGTTATGGGTTTGAGATCATTGTTTGGGATGTACTCTGAAACTTGCTCTGGATCATCATAGGTGCACAAACAATTCTCAAGCTTTTCGATAAACGTAGCCGTGTTCATTGATTCGTCATCTATAAGGATTGGATAATAGCGAAAATTGTTATCATAACGATTATTTGGTCTAGCTTGCACCACAAAAGCGTCGCACATTTCCGGTGATTGACATTTTTTATAAATATTCATAACGTCGCATAGGCGCAACTCATCCAGATGCCTGTACTCTTTTTTCGTGCTCGAGTTTCGGTTAATTGGAGCTCGATTGAGTCCCCGGCGAATGGGAACGATATTCTTGTTATTCTTGTAGGAGTGAGATCGTTTCAAAGATCTGATCTTGCAAATCTCAATCAGATCTGAAAATAGGAACAAGACAATCTTGTGGCTCCTGTTTGGCACATCGTTTGCCGTGTATATCAGTCTTGCCTCAACCTTGCAGATTAAGCGTCGCATTGAACTGAGAAGATTTGGTGGGCAGTCTTCAATATTATTGACTATGTCGAACATAGCTATTTGACCCTCGGTTTTCCTCTTATCTTCATTGATCAGATTCATCACACGCTTAATGCTTTCTAAAGCTTCCATCAAGTACTTTTTATCCGGGTTTGTGTCCTCTGTCCTCTTGATCAACTCTGTCAGTATGAGACTGATACTCGGTAATCTTTGAACAGGCCTTATGAGCATTTCAGTGAGGGATTCTCTATTACATTCAATTTTACTTTGGCATCTTTTTAAGAAGGCATGAAATCTCGGGTACTTTTGGTCACAAGTGTTGATTGTCTTTTTTGTGTCTTCGAAGAAATTTACGAATGGCGGATACGCACGAAGTAGCTCGATAGAGTGAGCAACAAACACCTTACCAATGCAATTGGTTTCTGTCCAGTGGTTTTCAATCAACTCGCTTAGATTCCCAAGCATTCTCTTGTGAACTTCATAGATTGGGGTTAGGTTTCCGAAGATTATCTTGACATCTGTGGAGGGTAGTATAGGGTCTGATTGGTCGGGATTTTCTAGGGGTAATTTGAATAGATTAACTATAGTTTCCAGAATCTTTACATAGTTCCGCTCAGTTTGCATAAGCTCTAAAGAAGCTCTGTGTCGAGCGGTGATTTTGCTCAAATCCTGTTCTTCCTCAGCAATACAAGAGACGCTCTGCGCTCTAGATGCTTGTCTACTGGTATCAAGAATATTGGAGATGCTGTCAGGAGATCTAGAGTAATCGAGCATAGGACTTAATATGTTACTGAAGGAGTTAAAACCTGTTGACGTCCTGCGCGCCCTAGAGGAGCGACGAGTCTGGCTCTTGAAACCAGGAACTGCATATGCATCCTCGCTGGCTTTGCCTTCCATCTCAAGCGAAGCCCAGAACCATTCTTTGTAAACTATATGTGCTTGCGAATTTTGATTGATGCTGCTTAGTAGTTGAGTATTTGTGTCATCAAAACCGCTTATTGCGTCGACAATTATATGTGAGCAACATATATCCGCCGTATCTGCAACGGTACCCTCGTTTGCTACAGTCAATTCGCTGAGTTCCTTAACATCCTCTTCGCTGAAGCCAACGAATGCCATTTGGAGACCATGGAAGGGTTTCAATTTATAATGTTGTATGATCTCGGGCATTGTTGCCTCGAAGTCCAAATCAATTTGCGCTAGCCTGAAGGACTCACGTACCCATTCGGTGCTCATGATGGACAACCCAAGTTCTAGGGCACGCCGGTACTTGAGGCCACGGGGATTTCCTGCGACCAGGTGGGTGGTTTTGTTCGTTACATCTTCTCGGGACTTTGCACCCATGTATCTGGTGAGCGTGAGCAAGAGTTGAGCCTCTTTCTTATCGGATATACCACTGAATGTGATCAGTGTATTTAGCATGGCAAGATTGTGTAGAGGCCTCTCATGGGGGATCATGCGAATTGACTCGTCACAGGAGCCTAGGTTGCGGATACTTTGAAGGAGAGCGATGGGACCCATGATGGAACATTTGTGTTTCATCAAAAGAGTGAAGGCTTCGGCATCATCGAGGTTTGTAGACTCACCAACTAGACGGGGAGCTGGTGGAGGCGGCATAGATTCCTCTTCGTCGAAATCAGTAGTATAACCTACACTCTCAGCTTCACTCTCATTGATACCGCTGCAATTGAACATAGGCTTGGTCAGATGATTGTTGTTGATACCATTGGGTGTTGAGGTATGAAGCCTTGAGGGCGTGGTACTCATGGTATCGCCATCGAAACCTGTTGGTCTATGATTGTTATCGTTATTTTTGACATCATTGCTCTTGGTGTTCTCATCGACATCGAATGATCTCACAATGAACAAAGTGTGTTCGAGATCTCTATAGTGTTCGATGTTGAATTTATGCAAGTCGTCAACAACCTTGATCCGGTCCTCTTTGTCGGAAAAATACCTCTTAAATAGATCATGCTGGTCCAACCTATCTTTGAGGGAGCTGCCCACGACGATGAATTGACGGGCCCCCGGCTGTAGAATAGACATGTTGATTAACAGTGGGTCAAACTTGAAGACAACTACTATCGACAGGCCGGAATATCGGCGAGATGAAAAGACGCCGTTGGAAGTATCAAAGAGCGGCACCCGAATGAAAGCGAACGAAGGCAGTTGTGATCAGAGCTGCAGCAGCAAACCGGTTGGAACGCGTCGTTCAATTGCTCGCGCGCGTGCTGGCCCACCACTTGCCACAGTGCACCGGATCGCACAGGCAGTCAACAGATGAACTCGCACGTCAAACAGGAACGTTCCTCCCTGTACGATTTATTCCCAATGCGCTAGGTGGATCACCTATGTAGTTAAATAAACCATATAGTAATGTTTCCACTGATCGGAGAGTGAAGCCTGATCTTATCTCAGAGTAAACACTGGATACGATATTGTTTTATTGAGACGATGGAGAGAAGGAGAGTATCTAACACGAGTTTAATTACGGGGGAAGCTCTGGGGAGCTGACGCTTCACGGAACTGTCGCTCAAACGTGCTATATACACTCAGGTTACCAGCTGGTGCTGAGGTAGCTGGCTGTTGAGGTTGCTGAGGAGCAGTCTGTGCAGGCTGTTGCTGCTGAGGGTTCTGTGGTGCTTGTTGCGGCTGCTGATAGACATTGGCTGCTGTTACTTGTGGTGGTCTCACAGCATTGGCTGCCTGGATTTGCTGCATCGTCGAGTAAGCAGACATTGGAGCTTGTTGAAGGGTTTGTGTTGGTTGAGATAGTTGCATTTGGTATTGTTGTTGAAGAGGGTTCTGCTGTAGAGGATTTTGCTGAAGAGTCTGCTGCAACTGGTGTTGCATTGTTGGTGGTAGGGCTTGCTGAGCCGTCTGTGGTAATAAGTGTTGCTGCTGCTGATGTTGATGCTGTTGTTGAAGTTGTTGCATCTGGGCAGCTATGACGGCTTGCTGCATGGCTGCCGGCTGCTGAACAGCAGCTGCTTGTGGGTGCATTTGTGGTGGAATCGGTTGACCTGCCATGGGCGTTAAATGCGGTGGTGCAATCAAAGCTGCGTTCATTATACTTTTGGCAACGTTTAGTGGTTGACCATTGATACCTAATCCTTTGCCGACGGTTTCCAGACCAGAGGGCAATTTAGATGGTATTGTCTCGATATCGTCTTCACATTCGTACTTGTCCATTCTAACACTCATTGATCGGCCATAAAGTTTCTGATTATGAAACATTGATATGGCTTGGACGGCCTCGACTGGATGCTCATACTCGACCGTACCATAACCTCTCGATTGACCCTGCTGGTCAGTGTTCAACTTAACCTTAGCCACCTTTCCAGCAAGCTTGAAGATCTCCTCCAACTTATCTTGGTCTACTTTATACTCTAAATTAGCGACGAATATTCGATTGTTGAGTGGTAAACTAATGTTTAATGAATCAAGAAATTGTTGACTCAGGCCGAAAGTGTTGTGAGTCTGTTGCGGAGCGTAAGCGTTTGACATTATTGAGTGATCATAGCCATAATTGTTGTTGGAATTATTTTGATGGTGTGATTGTTGCTGAATGTCTCTACGGCGGTCACCACGATCTCCTCTACCCCCGCCACCGCCACCACCCGAGCGACCCCCATCACGATTACCTCCATCACGTCGCTGACTATCGTCACGATTTCGAGACCCATGGCCAGTGATGATGCGCCCGAATCTATCGCGCTCACAGTCGAGATCTTCCTTCACTACTAACTCTCGATTCTTGAATTCACTACGATGCATCATTTCAATAGCCCTAGCAGCAGTTTGTACATCATGAAACTCGATGAGGCCGCAACCTCTGGACTTACCATCCTCGTTTTCGAATATTGTACAGTAAACGACCTCGCCTACTTTCTCTCTGAATAGATCCTTCAATTCATCAACCTTCACATCGAAAGGTACATTAGCGACATATACACGCTTCGATCTTGGAGCATCGCCGTTGTTACTGACATTGTTTGCACCATCTTCAGACTTGAATTTCTTTTGTGGAGTTGAGTCGTCCATCTTCTGCAAAGTGATCCTTTACAATATATATTTCTATGAATGGTCTAGCAATAATTGATTTTCTATCGAGTCAAATATATTGAATCGAACAGTAAACATACAGTGTCATTACACAAAAGCAATATTATTTGTGCCCATGTCTGTGCTTGGCGAGTGGCTAATATCGGTAGGTACGAGCCTGGAGCAGCGGGCTTGCGCCCAGTTATTACCAACCGCATGCGAAGCGCGCGAAATTCGAAACAATGAGCCCTCCTTGGGAGAGAATTCCACAGAATTTTGGGTATTTCGGTGGAAATATCAAAGCCGCAGGCAGGATTTCCACTGCGGGCTTATGAGATACTGGGAGGTTTTGTCACTTCTAAATGCCCTGAAAAGCCTGCGCGAACATGGTCTGCAGAACGCTCGCTAGCACTGGTCTCTGCTGGAGAAAACAACTGGGCTGCATGCTGCGCGCGCTAACGGGCAAACCACTGTCAGAGGCAGCCACTCTAGCAGAGCACGAGGCATGCAAGCCCAAACAGTAAGCCAGTCAATCAACATACCCAGGGGGCGTTACTACTTCAGAAATTGTTACTCGGCGGCGAATGCAGCTCAATAAACATTGCTGTTTCTCGTAAGTACCTATTAATCAAATCATTATTCCGTTGTATTAATACAACTTGCACAGTAAGATAAATAACTTAACTCAAATCATAAGACTGTCAAGAAAGTCAATATGCCTGCCGTTAGGGGCGACGGAATGCGAGGCCTATGTGTCTTCATATCTGATATCCGTAATTGTAAGAGTAAGGAAGCAGAGATTAGACGGATAAACAAAGAGTTAGCTAATATAAGAAACAAATTCCGTGGTGACAAAGCCATCGATGGATATCAAAAAAAGAAATATGTTTGTAAATTATTATTTATTTTTCTATTGGGCCATGACATTGATTTCGGCCACATGGAAGCAGTCAACCTACTTAGTTCAAACAAATATTCAGAGAAACAAATAGGATACTTATTTATTTCAGTTCTTATGAATAGCAATAGTGACTTAATGAGATTGATAATACAATCTATCAAGAATGACCTTACATCTAAGAATCCAATACACGTGAATTTAGCTTTGCAGTGCATCGCTAATATAGGAATTGGGCGAGAGATGGCTGAAACTTTCGCGCCCGAAATACCAAGATTGTTAGTATCTGGAGATACTATCGATGTTGTCAAGCAGAGTGCAGCTTTATGCTTACTCAGACTATTTAGGGCGATGCCTGAAATGACCCTGAGTAGCGAATGGACATCACGTATCATCCATCTGCTAAATGACCAACATATGGGAGTTGTTACTGCTGCCGTAAGTTTAATCAATTCTCTAGTGCAAAAAAATCCAGATGAATACAAAGGCTGTGTATCGTTGGCCGTATCCAGATTGAGTCGAATAGTCACCGCATCGTCCTATACAGATTTCCAAGATTATTCTTACTATTTCATACCAGCCCCCTGGCTATCAGTAAAATTGCTGCGGCTATTGCAGAATTATCCTCCACCTGAGGACCCTGGTGTTCAAGGTAGATTGATGGAATGCTTAGAAACGATACTTAACAAGGCACAAGAGCCACCTAAGTTGAGAAAAGTGCAGCACTCTAACGCCAAGAACGCTGTCTTGTTTGAAGCGATCAGCTTGATCATCCATATGGATAGCCAGCAGACTCAGCAACTTCTCGTTCGGGCTTGCAATCAACTTGGTCAATTCTTGCAACATCGTGAGACTAATTTACGTTACCTGGCTCTAGAGAGCATGTGCTTACTAGCTACTTCGGAATTCAGCCATGATGCAGTCAAGAAGCATCAAGAGACTGTTATAAATGCCCTGAAAACCGAGCGTGATGTTAGTGTTCGACAAAGGGCTGTGGATCTCTTATATGCCATGTGCGATAAGACAAACGCGGAGGAGATAGTAGCAGAAATGTTAAAGTACTTAGAAACTGCTGATTATTCCATACGTGAAGAGATGGTCTTGAAGGTGGCCATATTGGCTGAGAAATACGCTTCAGACTATACTTGGTATGTCGATGTTATACTCAAGTTGATACGCATTGCGGGCGATTACGTTAGTGAAGAGGTGTGGTACAGAGTTATACAAATTGTTATCAATAGAGAGGACGTACAAGGTTATGCAGCCAAGACAGTGTTTGAGGCGTTACAAGCCCCAGCTGTTCACGAGAACATGGTCAAAGTCGCCGGTTATATACTAGGAGAATTTGGTAATCTGATTGCTGGTGATCCACGTTCGTCCCCGAAGATCCAGTTCAACCTGTTACATTCGAAGTATCATTTGTGTTCACTATCAACTAGAGCTTTACTTTTGACAACATACATCAAATTCATAAATCTATTCAGCGAAATCAAACCTGACATTCAGTCAGTCTTAGCAACTGATAGCAATATTAGAAACTCGGATGCCGAGTTGCAACAGCGTGCAGCGGAATATCTAGCTCTCAGCAAAGTTGCATCGCCAGATATACTAGCTACTGTTCTCGAAGAGATGCCGCCATTCCCAGAAAGAGAATCATCCATATTGGCAATATTGAAAAAGAAGAAGCCAGGTGTTACAGATAATGTCCCAACAAATTACTCTGCAAACAAGGAGAATCGTATGCCCAGTGATTTGGAACAATCAAATAACGTGGCCCAAGCAATTCCAACTCAAGAGTCATCAGCAACCAACGATTTGCTGGGCTTATCAGCAGGGATATCCGCCGGTCCTACGTCTGTGACAGAACCTTTGACTCAGCAATCTAATGCCAACCTATTAGCTGATGTTTTTGGTGATCTCCCCGGGACTACTGCAGCACCAGTAGTAAGCCAGGTGGAACCTGCCATCGATCCATTGGATATATTTGGCAACAGAACAAATAATGCTCAGCCAACTTCCGGTCAGACTATAGTGCAAAATGACGAGGCAGTGAAAAAGTTGGTTTGCAAGAACAATGGTATAATATTTGAGAATCAATTATTACAAGTAGGAGTGAAGTGCGAATACAAGAAATCTCTTGGTAGGATTAATTTATTTTACGGCAATAAGTCAGATAATCATTTGTCCTACTTCACTGTTGACTTGAGAACACCGCAAGCAACACAAGCCCGTCTTAGTATTGAATTGAAGCCGATCGAATCAACTGTAAAGGCTAAAACTCAGGTCCAGCAGGTGATGGATGTGGAGTGCTTGGAATACTTTGAGGAGTTACCTGAACTACATGTTTCGTTTATGAATGGACTAGTCAAAGAGGATCTTAGCTTAAGATTACCAGTGTTTCTGAACAAATTTTTTGAGCCCATTCCAATGGGTCGTGAGGATTTTTTTGCCAGATGGAAGAATCTAACCGATCCAGCACAAGAGGGTCAGCGCTCATTCAAAGCCAAGTTTCCGATTACCGACGAGGAGGCAACAACAGGCAAGCTGTCCAGTTTTGGGCTTGAAATATTACCCGGCATTGATCCAGGAAATTATGTTTGCGCTGGAATAATCCATTTTAGATATGCCAAAGTTGGTTGTTTGGTTCGTTTACAGCGTCACATACCAACTGAGATGTACAGGTTGACTGTGAAGTCGACGAACAAGCTAGTTTTACAACGTTTACTAGATTTATTGGTTGAGCAACTATGATCACACCTCAAATGACATTGCTTGTAGATGTGAATCAAGTGTTGAAGGTATTTGTAAGGCGGGGATACGTACTCAGTATTGTATGTAAAAGAATAAATATGTTTCGGAGCGATTTGCTGGCGCACGAATAGGACCTTTCGGCGTCATTAGATCGAGATTGTTTAAGTATTTGTGTCTGAATTTGATTTTATCCTCCTTATGCTGCCATACAGATCAGGGATGAAGGTTTCAGTTGCAGCTTTTGATAAGTTGGACAATTTCGACGAGTCGGCGTGAGACAGAACTTAGTGAGAATGAGACGAAATTACACATAGAGAAGCTATGGATTATCCTTATTCGGGTCTATTTTAGTGAAATAATAAATATAAAAGTAGTTTCTTTTGTCTATCTAGAAGCATCACTCGCTGGAGAGAGTCTCCAGCGAGTGGTACAAAAAGTTTCAGACTAATGCTGTCCATGTAACTTGCTCTCCATTTGGCCTTGTCTCACTCTTCGTGATCTGACCAACATGTATAGGCAAAAAGTGAGCATAAATACGACGAGCCAGAAAGCGCAAGTGAGCACAAAGGTCAGACTGACGATCGGCATGCAGACTCCGTAGATGATCTCTCCCTCATCATCGGCGAGCAATTCCGCATTTAGGCCGCCCATTGAACGATCGAAACCTCGTTTCCCCTTGAGAATCTGTGGCAGCTCAGTGTCGTTCAGGGTTGGCGAGAAGGCGAGATCCATTCCAGTGACAACCATGAAAGTTTTCGTCACCCCAATCTCGCCGCTGCCTTTCTGTCCATTAGGGAGCAGTGCTGAACGCCTATTCCTAGTCAACGGTTGCTGGATTGTCTGCGCCTGTTGGTGTGGCTGCTGTTGCTGAGAAAGGAGAGAGCCAGTGAATCGGCTGAAGAGTCCGCCCGCTGGTTTTGTTGCCATCTGAGGCCCCACAGACGATTGCTGGTGGGCCATGGGGGCCAACTGTGGCTGGTTGTTGGCCGCGTAGGCCGATTGTTGCCTCTGCATGGAGGCCAAATACTGTTGCTGCTGGATGCTCTGAAGTTGAGCGTTCTGGCCAATGGGCAGGCCAGCTTGTTGTTGGTTGCTGTTTGCCGCTGGCGAGCCTTGCGAAGACTTGGGCAAGAGACGCGAGGCAACCGCCTGCAGAGCTGCCTGGGGCGCCTGCAACAGGCTGAACCGACCTCTGGCCGGCTTGGGGGCCGCCTGTTGAGTCCTGTGCTGCTGCGGAAGTTGCATCAGAGACTGTTGCTGCTGCTGCTGTTGTTGCTGTTGTTGTTGCTGCTGCTGCTGTTGCTGCTGCTGCTGATACTGGGCGGCGAGTTGTTGTTGCAACTGCTGGAAGGCAGGCAGTTGGTTCTGCGACAGGCCCAGACCTATGGGCACATTGGTGATTTGGGCCACGGGCTTGGCCGGGTCCATGGGTTGCGGGGCTTGTTGCTGCAGAGGTTGGGGCGCGCTCGCCGAGGCCAGCATCTGGTGCTGGTCGTGCTTGGCGGACGTTGGTGGCGCCACCACCACGGGCTTGGCCTGCGAGATGCCCTCGGCGCCTGAGCTCTGGGCCATCATGAGGGGGCCGCGTGCATTGGTCGCCGTGCTGCTTGGGTCTGGCAGGATCTTCGACTGGCCCACCACGTTGGGGTGAGTCTGCGGCTGGAGCTCCTTTCTGGCCGCCGAGTCGAGACGCTCCTCAGCAGGTCCTTGCTGGGCCGACTTTGGTGCCGCCTCCTGAGGAGCCGCCGCACTGGCCAAGAGCTGGCCGGCCGCCGCTTGTCCATTGGACGAGTCTTGCTGCTGGTGGTTGTTGTTGTTGTTTTTGTTCGCCTGTTGCGAGCTCACCAGAGCGGCCGTGTGAGGGATCTGCTGCTGCAGTCTGTTCAGCGCCTCCTCCAGACTCTCTGGCGCGCCGCCGGCCGGCTGCTCGGGGCGCGTGGTGGCCGCCGCGCCCATTCTGTCCTCCAGCTGGATGGGCCCGGTGGCCAGCTCGTCGGTGCCCACCACGGGCTGGTTGGCGGCCTCGCTGCCCATGGAGGAGGCGCCCGAGGAGGAGGACTGGGACGAGGAGGAGGAAGAGGAGGAGGAAGATGAGCTTGAGCTGACCATGGACACGCCGATGGGACGGCTCTCGTCGGCGGCCAGCGAGTCCGAGCTGGGCTTAGGCGCGGCCGAGTCGTCGAGGGCGCTCGTCTGCGGGCTCACCAGCTCGGCGATGAGCGAGGACTCGTCCGAACGGTCCACCAGCAGTTTGTCTGGCTGCTGCTCCTTGGCTGCAGAGGGCGAGTTGGCGGCGGGCTCTTGCGAGTCGCCACGAGCCGGCGACTCGGCGCTGGCCACCGCCGAGACCTGGTCCTGCAGACTGGCTGCGGGCGCGCCCACGCTGCTGCTCGTCTGCTGCGGCGAACGGGCGCCGAAACGCATCCTGCCGCTGCCCAGCATGAGCTGGTTGGCCGCCGCCTCGCTCTCGTCCGCCTGGTCGCTGCGGCTTGAGGGCTGCTGCTGCTGTTGTTGTTGTTGTTGTTGCTGCTGCTGAGCTTGTTGCTGTTGTTGTTGTTGTTGTTGTTGCGGCTGGCGAGCTTGCTGCTTATCGCGGGGCTGGATCACCGACTGGTCGTACATTTGCGAGTTCTCGAACATGATCGAGTCGTAGCTCGTTATGGGCGGCTGTTGGGCCGACTGCTGTTGCTGCTGCTGCTCCATGAACGCCCTAACTGGATCCTCGTTGGCCGGAATCTCGACCTCCACCGTCTTCAAGCTGGAAACTGGGCTACTGGGCGTCTGTTGGCGTTGGCCAGACTGTTGCTGATGCTGCTCTGCTGCGCTGGGACCTGGACTGGAGACACTCGCAGGCCCTGAGCCCTGCGCTTGGTCCTGAGCCTCGTCGGCGCTCTGGACGGACGGCCTGCCGCTATTTCCACTCGCCGCAGACTGTTGCTCGCCCCCGGCGCCACTTTCCTCCATCTGGCCCTTCTGCTGGCTCTTCGAGGGCGTCTCGTCAGCCAACTGGCTCTCGCCAACCTGCGGACTCTCCACCAGGCTCGGCTTGGGCTGCGAGGCCTCCTGCTTGTTGTCGGCCGTTGTCTCGCCGCCCTCCAGCTTGTCCGTCTTGCCGCCTCCTCCTCCCGTCTGCTCCTCGGCCGACGAGCTGGCCACTTGCGAGCCACTCGAGGAGGAAATCAGCCGAGTCATTGAGGCGTCGTCGGTGGCTGGCTGCTCGCCGGGGGCCAGACTGTCCTCGTTGGGGCCGCCCTGCTCGCCGTCCATCGGTTCTGAGCGGCCCGCGGACGCCGGCGAGCTAAGCTCCGGCGCTGGGGTGCTGCTCGCCTGTTGCTGCTGCTGCTGAGCTGGGCCCACGCTGGCCATTTGGGCGGGCGTGAGACGCGCGCCCGAAAAGACGGGCTGGCGTCTGTTTGCGGGCGCCGCGAACTGGGGCACCATGGGACTCCTGGTGCTCGGGTCTTGAGAGCGGCGCTGCTGCTGCTGCTGAGGCTGCTGCTGAGACTCTTGCTGGGGCGTCGCCTGCGCCCGACCGGCCGCCTGCAGCTGGGGACTGGACTCGCTGCCGCTCATGTCGTCGCTCGAGTGGGTGAAGACTGAGGCTGGCCGCTGCGCCTGGGCGGGACTGCGGCCGCCCAAGCTCGAGAGTGGCGCGTCCCCGCCGGCCGCTGGCTCCCTGTTGCCGGCCGCCAGCATGGCGAGCAGCTCGCGCGAACTGCCGCCCGTCTCGCCAGCGCCGCCGCCGCCGCTCATTATTGCCGCCTGGTTGGGCGCCGCCGGCCACTTGGCCATCAGGGACAGTTCCGGTTGCATTGTGGTGGCCGCAATCGAGGGTATGCGTTGGCAGGCGTCTGGTGGTGGAATTGCGGTTTGTGTCATCGGGTTGCACGAGAGTTCGTTCAACGAGTTGTAATTTTGAGCCAAGAATTATGGTTAGACTAGGTGATGTAAGAGAAGAAGAAGACGCCGGCACTTGATGGGCCGGCGAGTCAGTGTGGTCACGAATGAGGAAGATGTTAGGATGAAGAAAGTTGCGTGCGGTCAAAACTTGGACTAGTTTCGCCGACGTAGAGAGATGATGGAAAAGAGCAAAATATGACCACACTAAACTCCAGCTAACTGGCCGCTCGCGATAAAGTCGTAATTCTCCTCCGTTCAAGTTCATTCGTCTAGCCATAAAGTCCGAAAGACCAACCGCAGTTATGTGGTCGCCAAACGGCGCAGACTGAGTGAGGCAAAGAGATAACAAGTGTCCGTTATTGTGCCGAGAGGTGTGAAAGAAAGAACGAGCAGCAGATGGGCAGCTCTTGGGACAGGTGGAAAAATGTGTGGCTAGCAATGAGCTAGCGAGCGATGAGCTTTGAGCGTGTGTCTGGAATACGAATTGGAATGGAGTCCAATGGTTTTGGAATCCATAAAATTGGCACACTTGAGATGTGCTCTCGAGGCTCAGCCATGTTCCAGGCAGCCATTAGAGCCCAAAATTGCACCATAGGCCAGCAGGGGAGAGCTTGATCCCAATTGGATAAACGTATTTTGCATTGACGATTCATTTTGGACCGAAGAGATGGAGCAAAAGGGGCGAAATATGGCCCAAAAAGTGCATGAATTGGAAGTGGAAACAAATGTATGCAACATCTTCCAGAGATAAGCCAAATACTCACCTGCACAACCGTGTCTGCAAACCTCAACCGTGCACTGTATTTGGACGGTCATCGAGTCGGGAAACTTGAAAGCCAAGAAACGCGAATAGGACAAAATGGTGGCCTTTTTGTGGATTCCGCCGGGGTTTTTAACCTTCTGGAATGCAGTCAACATCTTTGGCCTCAGTACACAACCGTACTCGTCGGTCAGGGCGATTGGCTGCTGCACTCCGTCATGAGCCATGCAAGATTTGACACGCATGTCGAACTGGCCATTATAATCATTGATTGCAACCACAATGGTCATCGGCTGGCCAACGGGTACAATTTTCGACACCTCACGCGAGCTTGGGCCAGTTCCCTCTTGGATCTCCATCCAGCAATCGATATCCTGCCGAGCATTCATCGCATAGGTCAACAATTGAGAGGTATTTTTTGTTGTAGAAAAGTTTTCAGTTAGTTAAAGTTATCATTGGCAACTAGTTCCACCTATTTGCACGACAAACAAGTGCCCCAATGAGGCGAAACAGTATTGCTGAACTTACATCGCCCTGGAAGTTCATCTCGACCACTTCGAGGTCTGCAACTGGAATGGCTGGCTTGAAAGTGGCCGGCTTCTCGTAGGCCTCGAACCACTCGCAACGCAATCTCTTCGCCTCGTCGTAGGCCTCAATGATGTCGCTTCCATATTGGATGACAATGGTGTTCTCGTAGAACTTTCCCTGCAAATCTGGCTTCGTTCCACACTGGTCATAGTAGACATTGAAGGCGGCATGAGTGAGGCCGCTGTTTGGTTTCACGTAGATGCAATTCTCGTGCCCATAGGTTCCCTTTGAGAAGACAATTCCATAAAATGGGGCGGAAAATTCGGCACGAACAGTCATGAAATTTTTGCCACAAATCACGTCCAATGTCTGGATCTTGCCACTTGTTGGGCCAGAGATATCCTTAAACAGGCTGCCACTTGTCAGCGCCTGACTGCTGCCACTCGAAGCGGCCATTTGTAGGTCATTGTTTGGCTGCAGATTGTTGTTATTGTTGTTGATATTGTTGTTGTTGTGATGATGATGATGGTGGTGATGGTGGTGTGTGTTGAGGTGCCAGTGTTGTGGTTGGTGTTGTTGTTGGTTTGGTTGCACTTGGTTGTTGTGTGGTTGCGCTTGATTTGGTAGAAAGCCGGGCTGAAGGTTGCTTTGTGCTTGTATTTGGGTTGCAGTTGGTTGAATGGTGGTCATCACAGCACACAGCAGGCAGGCGAGTGCCCGCAATTGCCTTTGCAATAATTTTGTCATAATTATTATCGCCTCTCCTCAATTTTGGTCTCGATGATAATGTTCACACACGCATCCACTTGCACCGCTCGACAAGGTGCCCTCCGAACACTAGCCTAGTGGATCTCTATCCCGCTTGGCTACCTCTAGATATCGTAACCAAGTGAGGAGTGTAAACTGCTGGTTGTCTGAGTTGGATGGCTACAAAGTGACGGCCGGAATTGAGGCTCGAAACAGTTCGACGGAAATTGGAGATTCCTTAGGGGTGAAGAGAATTTAATTTGGCCTTTCTTGAAGTCTCCTTGGTTGCAAGATCTACATGTTTCTCATGCTGGTCAGTGTGTCTTGTCTGTTGCGCAGGCAAATCGATTAATCGATTTGCTCAGTTGACTAGTTCGGAAGTAGAACTGGAAATGGAACTCCAAATTGAGTTCCAAATTGAATTGGCTTTGCGTATCTTTTGGGCTCGTCTTCAGGGGAAATGGGCGGACAAATAAAACAAAGACACACACTCTCAAATGGCCATTGAGCCAATAAGGGGAACTGTGCAACAAGTGGTGGGGAAAAGTGCTAGCGTTGGCCAGGCGAGGATGTCTCTCGAAGCTTGTTTGAGTCTCCGGTGAAAATTCTCTCTCTCTCTCTCTCTCTCTCTCTTTTTGGCCGATTGACCGACTGAGAGGAGAGGAGACTTGCCTCGGGAGAGCCAAGGGGCAGTTGGCGGACCAGTAGAAGGCAGAGAGAGAGAGAAGCAGTGGCAAGATCGGAGCGGCCAGTTCCGAGCGGGCGACTGTTAGAAACTGGCCAGTTTGAGAGGAGGGCGCGCAGACGCAGCTCGGCAAGGATACTCCATCCATGCAAACTCTATCCAGACTCCAATCTGGTCGCCGTTCCATTGCCGTGGCGCCAAAATGGCTCGCACCTCGCTCTTCGGCTCAACTTGAACTTTTTCTCCCCAGCTCGCCCAAAACGGCTGACCATTTTTATTGCCAACAAGCACTCTTCTTCTTCTCCTTCTCCCTTTTCTGCCACTCTGCCTCCTCTCCGACGAGCAAAAACACCACCGATGCACCGGCACACGATCGCACCGGCACGCCAAGAGCTGGCCAACCGAAGTTGCATTCTAACCAAGGCTCCTCTTCGGCATCCAGACTAGTGGTCTGGATGCCGAGGCTTTCCGAAGCTCGCCCACCGGCCCGAGTGGCCTGCACGATGTCCAACTTAATCAGCGGCGCCACTCGGCCGGCACTGGAGCCAGATTAAGCGAACGGGCGGCTGGCCAGAGTTGGGAGGGAAAGGCGAATGCGAAGGCTAAGGAAGAAGAAGAAGAAGAGGGAGAAATAAATGCAGCATTCGTTGCTCTTAGGCTAGTTTAATGGGCCGCCGAGGAGTGTTTCTGGCCGATTGTTTTGATTTGCCGCCAGTTTATTCGAGCCACACGAGAGCTGCCTTCCTGCAGGATACTCTCAGCCAGCCCTAAGCGAAGGGAGACTTCTCGTATGTCTCTCTCGCTCTCTTGAGAGTCGCTCGTTGCTCTAAGAACCATCATCCTAACGGTTTGCGTGATGATTAAAAAATACTAGCCCCTTCCAGGCGACTTGGCAGCCTCCTTGTTGCGGCATAGAAAAAGAGAGCCTTTCCCTTTGGATAAAAAGTGTTGCCAAATTGCACACTCTCCCAGCCAGGCCCTACAGGCACAGGTGTCTGGGGCGAACCGGTGGAGACTGTCTGAGAGGCTAAGCTAAGAGTTTGGAGAAAGCTCGTTAGAGCTTGCCTCATGAGAGAAACTTGTCTCTAAACGAAAATGAACCGATTCAATGAATGGATGAATTTCAATTGGGCTCCATGCGAGAATTTTGGCAGCCAAAATGCTTAGCCAGCCAGTTGCGCAGGCTGACTGTCTCTCCATCTTGATTGCGCCATTGTGTTATTGTTATTCTGTCTCTGTGAGTCCCACTTGGGCTAGCCTCCGATTGGTCATTGTCTGGGCGGGCACTGTTTGAGGTTTGCACCAAGTCTGCTTGGTGTCCAGCCATGAGGGCAAGCAAGTCAACGGTTGGCTATCCCTCGAGGAGCTAGCCAAATGTTTTTCTCCAAATTCATTTCTTGATCCTTTTGCCTGCCAGCTTGAAGTTGGTCAGAAAGAAGCCTCGTGAATAAATATGAGAGAGAAAAAGTGTTCTCCCGCAACAAGTGGGGGCATGAAGTAGCTAGTCTAGCACTGTGGCTGAGGAGCAGAGAAAGAGTTGAGCAAAAAATCCATTCTCCATTGTTGTGGCCTTTTTTCCTCCACAAGAACACTTCGAATGAGAGCGAAAGTTGCAGCCATTAGTTCGAAAAATTTCATCGTCTCTGAGCTCGAGTTGATCACAAACAACGATTAGCAAAGAACAACGGGCCTCCTCCACAGAGACAATTGCTTCCTCTGGTCAGGGTGCAACAATCTTGCCAAAATGGCGCCTTAGGATCTAGTTAGGGATTAGCCATTCTACTCGGAGCTTAATTTTGAGGAAATTTTGCATGATTCTACTGAACCTGCTTGTTAGTTTCTTAGGACTCTCACAAAAAAGAACCTCTTCGAAAGCGGGCCATTTTCCAGAATGAAAAATCGTTATTGCCGAGACTCTCGTTCATTCAACCTTCATTGACCAATATTCTACAAAGCAGGTGCAGTGAACTCCTCAACTGGGCCCAGTCGAGCCCAATAAGCACCAAAGCACCAGAGCCAACTTCATGAAGCTGGTTCGAAATCGCCTCATTATAACATAGCTTATTATAGAGCAGCTAGTTTGCTCAGTATCCCCTCTGATCAGGTCAACAGCTCCGGCGGGCCCACCTTGCCTTGAGATCGCTCATTCATGGGTGTATGGTGAATGTTGCATGACATCCGATATGATTGAGAGGGGAGATTTTATGCTCGGGATCTACAAAGACTTAACTGGCGGGCTCATCAGCAAGGTGCCTCAATGAGCCCTTTCCTAATTGGCTGGCCTAGCCGATCAAAACAAGCCAGCGAGAAGCCCAACGTGTAAACTGATGCATTCATTCGGGCGCGCGTTACATTTGCGTTGACGCGCGCTAAACTCTCTAGCCACGCACTCCTAACGGCGTTGGTGCTTCAGGAAAAATGTTCGAGTAAAACTTTTTCTTATGAATTATCTTTATCATATTCTCTTCTTCAATCATCGATCGATGAATTCTTTTCAACATTTTTTTCAAACATTATTGATTCCTCTTACAGCTAATTGGATTCAAATTTCCCCAACTCATTCTAGCCCTATATTCATAGCTGTCAAGGCGTCGACATAAAATGAACCTGAACTTGTAAATGAGTCTGGCTCGTAACCAATTAGAGGATATATCTGGTTCAGGTGATCGAGTTAGAGCTTCGACTCTATTGTAGTCATAGTGGTTAAAACTTTCTTTATCAATCATTGTCACTTCATAGGAATATCTAAAAGCAGCCACATTGATCTGACATCCAAAGACTTGCTAATATTCGACAGAATATAAATCTCAACCAAATATATATATATACACTTATATAAACATATTTATATTTATATGCTTGCTTTAGTGGAAACATGGCCGTTTTTCTTGTCAATCAGTGCACATTTCCCAATGTTTCTAACCATCAGCACCATGATCACCACTCGTCACGACAAACAACTAGTTCATCCGTTGTTGGGCATGATACAACCACAACAACTGTCAATTCGAGTCAACCTCGGCCCCCATCATCCCAAACCCCACAGCCAACAAATGGTCTGACTGCTGCAGTCGGTATGGGTCTTTCAACAACAAGTAATATTTGTGGACTCAAATTTGATAGTCTATTAGAGCTGATACATCACATAGAGGACAATCACATTAGTGATATTGAATTCCAGGGCGGTCCCACTCTCTCAAACCACATGAGTCCTTTCAATTCTTTCGCGTCCGGATATAACAATGTGCATCATCACCATGCATCACCTCATCCATCAGTTGCAACAACCCCTTCACCCCACCCACATGTTAATGCCACGGTTCCAGGAACACCACATATTGTTCCTCACCATCCCCCAACTCCGGGTGCTCCACCACATATACAGACCCCTCACCCTCATACACCTCACACTCCACATACTCCACATACCCCACACACACCACATCCACCTCATATGGCATATGTCCCTCATTCAATTGCGAGTCATCCTCCACCTCCCCCACCTCATCAGCAGCAGCATATACAGCAACAAATATACTCAGAGAACCAGCGAATGCAGAGTATCATAAATGGTCATTGGTTGCCAACTAGTTGTATCTTGCGAATCTTTGCACCATCGAAAAATTCTCAGCAGCAACATCAACACCAGCAACAGCAACACCAGCAGCTTAATCAACAGAATCACCTGCATATCCAACAGCCAATGATGCAACCGATCCATCCCTCACCACAGCCCCAACAACAAACGATGCATCATATAATTCCGCAACAACAGCCAAAGATAATAGGTAACATGTACCATGTTGCCACTTCTGGTCCAATGACCCCAACCACACATCCACAGATGCTCCCTATCACTCAACAGGCCCACGTGCCAATGCAGACCCAACCACCGACATCACAACCTTTGCAATTGCAACCTCAACCTCAGCAACATCTACCTATCCAAGCGATGCAACCTACAACACAAATTCAGGTTCAACAACAGGCTTCTGGGGGCCCAACATCAATGCAGGCGCAGATTATGCACCAGCAGCCCCAGACAACACAACCGATGCAGCTTCAGCAGCACATACAAGTGGTTCAAGCTCCTGGCACACCACAGCCATTACAACAGCAACTAATGCAACCGCAAACTTCACAACCAGGCACTCCACAACCAATGCAAACTATCCAAGCTATGCAGACAATACAAACACAACTCCAAGTGATACAGCAACCGCAAACACCACAACCAATGCAGCCTATTACTCCCCAGCCTGTCCAAGGACAGCAACAACACTTACAATCTCTAGGTCATCCAGTTCAGGTTCAAACTTCCCAGTCGATGCAGCTGCAGCAGCATCCTCAAATTCAAGTCTTGCAACAGCCGCCAAATTCGATGCAAACCCAGCAGGCACAGGTTATACAAACTCAAATTCAGTCTCCCCATAATCAACTCCAACCTATGCAGCACCAACAACTTCAGGCCATGCAGCCCCAGCAAATACATGTGCACAGCCCAATGCAACCATCGACACCAAGACCAGGGATACAGCCCCAAATGCAACAGCAGGTCGCTATCATGCAAACTGCCACGTCAAATGCACATATGATACCACATTCCGGGCCTCAGACGCCGCAAACTCCACAGACGCCTCAGACTCCTCAAACACCCATGTCTCAGCCATCAGCACAGCAACAGATGCAAGGCCAGACGCAGACTCAAGCGAATGAAAAGCGTTTCAAGTGCCCCGATTGTAGTAGATACTATAAGACGGAGAAAAACTTCACCATACACTTGACGAACCAACACCAAAAATCGGAGGCTGATATAGAGGCGGCGATAGCCAGCTGTGTCACAATCAAATGACGGAGTAAACAAACAGGTTGTCAAGGAAAAACCCTTTTTGGCGAGGTCCCCATAATTTATTTGCCTCTTGAAATTCTGGATCATCATGTGTGTTGTTTGAGGATAGGGCTCAAGCTCAACACAATTTGATGCTCCTAATTGTTGAGGTTTTGATGCCTGTCGCTTCGCCAGAGTATCGATGATATGCTACTTGGGCTTCTTTGACCATATGTCTTCTCTTGGACAGAGCTTTCTTATATTTGAGCTTGTGCTTGACACGTGGATTTCTATACTCTTTCTTCTTATAAGGCGTTAAACCTCTGTTCTTCTTCATGGCCATATTTATGGGTCTTCTCTTTCGAGTAGCGCCGCTCTGCTCTTCTTCCTCATCTTCTGATTGCCCGAAATCTTGATCGCTTCCGTCATCGCCGACACTCTCATCACTATCTGAGTTGAAAGCACAACCATCACTCTCTGCCTGCTGCTCGGATTGCGGGTCGAACTTGACTTTTTTCTTCTTTTTAGATATTTTACCATCACAGGTCTTTGCTGCTTCTTGTTGAGCAGACAATATTTTTCTATTTTGTTCTTCAATGAAGCTTATGAGATCCTCTTCGCCCTCTTGATCGGCTTCATCGTCGATGGCAATTGAATAGTTGACATTGTCTAGTGTAGACAACAGCTTCTTCTGTATCCTAAGCGCCTCCTCCTGCTCCAAACGAGCTAACTTTTCTTCTTTCGCGGTCAATGAGCTAGGATAATCTTTGTCGACATAATCGGTATAGTAATAGTCGTATTTGGTCTTACCCCAATCAGCAGCCTCCTCTTTCAGGGCAACATTCATTCCTTCCTCTACCGACTCATCATCACTACTATCTTCAACTTTATGTTTTCGCGACATATCGACACTACTCGAGTCAGAAGCTCCGTCCTCGGACGAATATTGTTTCGTTTAAAAATCTCTTTGTCTTTCCGCTTGCAAATTATCGAAGTGAGTTCCAACAAAGGGTATCAATTAATGAGTAAATAAGACGATGAATGGAGCGGGAACTAGGCTGAATCGGGAATAAAAGATTATTATTTAGTACACCGGGCCAGAATAACATTTAACAAAGACGCGTTTTGCGGTACTGTTGATCGTAAAGCCCGACCCGAGCAAGCGTCTCCCTGCGAAGTGGGTTCACCCACGAGTGGAAACCCACGAGAATGAGTTAGCAGTGCTTTAATGGGAAATTTCGCCATCAATTCGAGTCAAACATGTCCATTGTCGGGGTATTTCTTTCGATTTAAGCGACAAATTAGGAAAAACACCCTGTTTCAATGATGGGGAAATCCCAAAACGGGTTTTTCTGCACAAGCTCGTGGAACTTTCATCGATTTCGATTGGGACCGCTAAATGACGCCCTCCCGGCGCAACACTCTGCGGGCTCGTGTACCGCGTCCCGATGCTGGAAAGTGGGGAAAAGCACTGGCCGTATTTTGGGACGCACTGTAGAGCCGTGCTGACTGCACGCACACATATATATGTAGACAGAAAAAATATAAAATCAGTTATAGTGGTGCTGTTTTCCATCAAGGTCGCCAATATAGCGAATACAATTGATAAAATAAATCTATCAAATCTATTTTATGGCCCAACAAAAGAATAGTAATAACAATATAATCACTATTACTATGAATAGTACAGATAAATTGTGGCCTTGTCCGTCATGTAAGATACCATTCAGAACCGCTCAAGAATTACAAACTCATTTGAGTACACATACAAAACAGGAGAAAAGTCATCCTTGTCCACAGTGTGGAAAATTGTTTGCCTCTCCGGAGCGCGTCAAGGTTCATGTTAGGGCTGCTCATGGAGAGAAATCATGCTCATGTCATGTCTGTGGCTCAGGGTTCTCATATAAATGCAAATTAAATGATCACATGAGAACACATACTGGTGATAAACCGTTCAAATGCGATACATGTCAACGTGCCTTCTCACAAAAGAATCACTTAAAGCGACATCAAATGATACACACTGGAGAGCGGCCTTATCCTTGTGAATACTGTGGTAGAGGATTTTATAGAAAGGATAAATTGGCTAGACATAGAAAAGTTCATACCCAGCCTGCGAGCCAGACAACTGGTGGAACCAATTCTTCAAGTAGTAGTGGTCGACGTGCCAGAGCCTCAAAGCAGGAACAACAACAACAACAACAACAACAGCAACAGCAGCAACAGCAACAACACCAACAGCAACAACAACACCAGCAACAACAACAGCAACAGCATCAGCAACCCCAGCAGCAACTGATACTATTGCCACAAGCTGGCCAACAAGCGATACCTACAACTATAATCCAACTACAACCATTACAACAAAATCCCGTCCAGCAACAATATCAAATGCAACTATCTCAACCAACGCAGCAACAACAACAAGCCCTTCAAACTATGACTGCCTGTTCAGCAATCCAGCATATTCAGGCAACAGAAGTTTGTAGAACATCAGCCCAATCAACTGCATCAGATGTGTACCAGTCTCAACAGCAGCAAGAGCCTTCAAATGCATCCAACCAGCAAACGAACAAACAAAGCCAAAACAACCAGCCGCAACTCATCACCTCCGGTTCGATCGGGCAACAGTCAGTTGGGGGTCAGCAGCAGACACAACAGAAAGAATGCCGTATCGAACAATGATGCAACAGACTGATCCAATAAGCCTACCAATGAATAGAAATATATATACATCAATTGATATATATTTGTATTCGCCTGAAAATCATCTTCGGACATGAAATACCAATAATTTAATACCATAGGTTCCGATACAATGATCAAATGATTGTAAGAAACCATAGGGGGATAATAACATGAATTGACCCATATAGTTATATTTGATGAGGACCCAATTATAGAGATAATGATGGAAGAGAAATAAGAAAGAAAATATGAAAGAACGAATGAACTAACGAAGGAGGAACGAATGAAAGAGATAGAAGGAGAAAGTATATTTATACATATACATTTATGATATTAACTAATTGATTTCATGATCATAATAAATGTGTCTAAACAATCCTTTTCATTCCCACTACCCAACTACTCATGTCATCGAAATATATCCATTCTCTGTTAGCATTCTCTCTATATTTGGCCGTGCTCTCTCATGGTGGCGCAAAGTTGTCCCAACAATTATTACTTAACATGATTAAATTTTATTATAGTAGTTATTAGCAGATGTTTCCTCTTTGAAGTAAGTCTAAGTCTAATTAAGTCTCTTCTTAATCAGTTCAGTTGGGAGATTTTTCATTGTTTTGAAGTGAATTGATGGTGAGATTGGGGCAAAATGGTGCCTGTGTCTACTAGTTCATCTGTTGCACAACTAAGGTCTAAAGCTTGAGCGGCCAAATCTAGCGGATTGAATGGATGATCAAAGGGGTTGAATCTTGAAAGATTTGGAAAGAATTGGTTGGGTAAACTGTTGAGATTGTTGCTGTCCAATTGGTTGATGATGAGATGTTGTTGTTGTTGCTTAGAGTTGACTAATGATAAATGATTTGTCGTGTTTGCATTGGACAACAAATTGGATGCATTTGTTGTTGCTGTGGTTGTTGTTGTTGCTGTTGTTGTTGTTCTATTTGTGGCGGTTGTTGTTGTTGTTGGTGAAGCTCTGTTATGATTATGATTATGATTATTGCCCGCCGTTTGAGCTTGTTGGGCTGCAACGGCAGCAGCCAAAATAGAGGTCAATTGTTGAGTGGTATTTACTGTATCACTTGCTTGCTGCTCTAATTGGGACTGTTCGGCAGCCATTGCCTTTCCGGCGGCCAGCACATTGGCCAGGAATGTAGCATTTGAAATCTGTTGCTGTTGTTGTGTGCCATTATTTGTGATTGTGGCATTGTTGTTGTTGTTGTTGTTGGCCAAAAAGTGACTCGTTGGCTCCATTTGTTGCTGAATTGCGCTCGAGAGAGATCCAAAAATTTGTCTACCAATGGAATTTGGGCTAAAATTGTTGTTGTTGTTGTTTGAATTGATAACATTGGTTGTCTTACTATTGTTATTATTGTTATTACTGCTGCTGTTCACCGGGCCACTAGAGCTTGTGTTTGAGTAGAATGGACTTCCACTGCAACTTCCTCTCTGTGTGATTGGGCCCAAATTGGGGACCTGCTGCTGGCCCAGCGCAGTGTCAGTGTGGGCCACCTGTTGCTGCAGTTGGGCCACCAAGCTTGCGAACAGTTCGCTTGTGGGCGTGTTCAGGGCACCAAGTGGGGTCTCAGCGGAGTGCAGGAAGCTGGAGGGCGAGGGACCGGCGTCCAAGTGGTGCTGGTTGGCGGTGCTTAGGGCGTTGAGGGGAAATGAAAGAGCAGTGTGCATGTCTTGTTGCAGGTAGTGTTTGCGCAGGGGGCTCGCTTGGTGGCTCGCCGGATGGAGCTCAGTGTGGGGCTGTCGAGCCGGCTGGAAGCTGGCCAAGAGGGAGGAAATGGCGCCCGCATCCAGAGGAGTGGAGGGCGAGTGGCTCTGAGGAGCGGAAGCGGAAGCGGCTTGGGCGATGGCCGCCAGCTGCTTGTCGGTGAGCTGGCGGCGTCTCTGGAGCACGGGCGACAGTGTGCCCTCCAGACTGTGCTGGTCGTCCAGTTGTTCCGAGTTGTTGCCAATTGTTGGCTCGCGCTGCTTCCGCTTGCAAGTGGAGCTCCCGTTTGGGGGGCGCTTGGCGTTGGGGGAGGGCCGCTGGTTGTTGTTGGCGTCAGTGCGGTGCTGCTGCTGCTGCGGGTGGTTGTTTGGGTGCTGCTGGTCGGCGAGCTCGAGCTGCGCGTCGGCCGGCGAGTGTGTGTGGGGGGCGGCGTTGCTTGGCACTGGCGGGACCACCAGCGAGTTGGGCGTGCAGACAGCATTTTGTTGCATTTGTTGCTGCTGTTGTTGTTGTTGCTCGAGGAGCTCCTTTTCCTGAATTCGTTGCAAGGTTTGAGAGATTGTCTGGGCGGCCACTGGATTCACCTGCACCGGAATGGTCTGGTGGTTGGTGTGGTCGGTGATGATGAGACTGCGGCCGCCTCCATTGCTGCCCTTGACGCCGCCGGGACCACCCAGACTGTTGTACTGTTTCTTGTGCCTCTTGCGCACGTGGCGCTCGCAGTTCGCCTTGGTGGTGAACGCGTAGCGGCAGATGCCGCAAATGTAGGGCCGCTCGCCGCTGTGGATGCGCAGGTGTCTCACCAGAGTGCACCGATCCACCGAGCTGTAGGTGCACAGTTTGCACTTGTAACAGTGTCTGTTCCTTTTGCCGCCCTTCTTCGTCGCGTTCAAATTGGCCGTCTTCACGTAGGACTGCGAGATGTCCTCGATGATTTCCCCCTCCAGCGTTGTGATTGGCATTGCTCCCATGCTGGTCTGCATCGAGTCCTCCTCCTCCTGAGGGCCACCACCTTCTCCACGCTGCTCCTCCTGCCGCCGCTCCAAGTTCGACTCGCTGGCCTCCTCCATTTCCGGCTGGCCACCTGTTGCGCTGTTTCCGGCCTCGCTCTGCTGCCCGTCTTGACTGGGCGAGTGGGCGCCGTTGGCGAACTGGCGCCCGGCCGTCTGGGTGTCCTGGCTGCTGGAGGAGCTCTGCTCGCTGGTGTCTGGCCCACCGGCGGCGAAGAAGCTCGCTGGTGGTCCAGCTGGCTGTCCGCTGGCTGGCCGCCCCTCCGCGGGACTGGGCGCGCCCGAGAGCCCCCCAAAGGCGCCCCTCGACTCGAAGGGCGCCGGCTGCTCCTCCACTTGAGTGTCTTCGGTCGGCGAGCCTTCTCGCTGGCTCTCCTGGTGGTCGCCGGCCCGCTGCTGGGCCCCAATGAGGCGCCAGTGCTTAGGTTGGCCGGCAGTTTGGCGCGCGGCCACTGGGGGGCGCTGCTCGTCGGCGGCGGCGGGCGAGCACGCGGACGACGAGGAGGACTCGTCGCTGTGGGCCCAGTGCGTGCGCTCTCTGTGCGCGCGGCCCAACTCTTGGGGCCCCGCGCGCACTTGCTCCTCGCGGCTCCTCCTCAGCTGCCGCGCGCCTCTTTCGCGCCCTCCAGATGGCGCACTGTTGCCCCTCGCAACAAACTCGCCCCCGCCGCCAGTCTCTGTCTGGGCCCGCATTTGGCACACGCGCCCCGACAACTGTCCCCACCAACTGCGGCTCGTCTCCTCCTCTAGACCTTGTTGCTCCTCCTCTTCCAAATCTTCCTGATTCTCCTCCAAATCCTCCTGCCCCTCCAAATCATGATGCTCCTCCTGCGCCGCCTTGAAGCACCGGAAGCGCCGCTGCTCCCCCGAGCTTGGCTCCTCTTCCTCTTCCGGCCGCTCGTCCGACTCGCTGTTGGCGGCCGTGTTGTTGTTCAGGTCCTTGGGCTTGGCTGTCTGGCCGTCCTGCTGGCTGGCCGGCGAGTGTGCGCCGCTCAGACTGCTCCCTCTGGACGCCTCCCACTGACTGTCCGCCGTCTGCAGACTGCGACCACCAAACTCTTCCTCTTCCTCCTCCTCGTCCTCCTCCTGCTCCTCCTCGTGGCTGCGCGCCCGCCCAAGAGCCGCCCTGTGCGAGCGCGGCCTCACCTGCTTGCGCCTCTTGCCGCCTCTCTGCGCACTTGCCTCCAGAATCGCCTGCCCCGCCCCCTCGCTGTCGAGGTGGGCGTGGCCTCCTGCAGAGTCAGAGGCGCCCGCAACTGCAGCGGCGGCGGCGGCGGCGGCCAGCATGACGGCGCGCACGGACTGCATGGGCTCGTGGTTGGCGTTTGCGAGTGGGCTGGCCGCCGCTTGTGAGCTTAAGCTTAAGCTTGAGAGTGAGTCTGGGACTGGGAGCGGGCCGAGCTTAGTGGCGGCGGCGGCTGATATGTTGTCCTGCTGGAGGTGGTGGGCGCGCAACTGTTGCTGTCTGAGTGCGGCCAACAGCTGCTGGTTGGCGAGCAGTGGGCCGAGCGCGCTCGCCAGACTGGCCGCCTGCTGGTTTCCGGCGGCGCCCAATGTGGCGCCCAAAAGAGGTCCCTCGAGGGCGACGAGTGGCGAGGAGACAGTGGGACTTCCGGCGGCCAGACAGTTGGTGAGCTGCTTGGCCAGCTCGGCGGGCTGACAGAGGTTGGCCGAGGAGAGTTGCTCTTCAGAGGCCGCAGACTGTCCGCCTGAGAGCAGCGGTTTCAGCAAAGGGCCCACAGAGGGCGCCTCTGTTGCGTGGCGAATTTGGGCCAGCGCGAGTCCTCCACTTCGCTGCTTGTTGTGGGCCGTCTGGTGCTGCTGCTGAAGTGTGATGCAGTGTGCTTGCAACTGTTGTTGTTGTTGTTGTTGTTGTTGCTGGTGCTTCTCGTTTGGGTGCTGCTTCGGGTGCTGGTTGGCGGCGCTTTGGGCGTGCATTGTGCTCGAGTGGTGCTGCTGGGCGACTGCGGCGGCCGCGGCAGCAGCAGCAACGCCAAGGAGAGATTGTTTCAGTTGCAGTTGCTCTTGCTGTTGGCGGGCCAGCGAGTCTTTGTGCAAGTGGGTGCGCATGTGACGGTGCATGTTGCCTTTTGGTGTTTCAAAGTTTGTTTTTGTTTTTTCCGAATTTGTTTCCATTTTGCCCAATTTGTTTTGCCAATTTTTCCAATTTCCAGTTCCGTTCGCGAGTGATCACAGTCAGAGTTCAGGTTGGGGTGACGAGCAACTGGGAGCGTTAGTCTCTGGCCTTAGGTCACGGCTTTTGGCGCCCACAAAGAGTCATCCTTTTCGTGCGGCCCAGCGCAGACTGTCTCTAGTTGTGGGCGACCAGAGACAGTCTGTGGCCGATTGGCTTCGAGTGCAAGTCTGAGCAGTGGGCCAGTGGGCCGCTCGGCCACTAAGGTGCGGCGTGACATTAGCACAATTTTGCGCGGCCACTAAGCACTTTCGGCCCAGTTCAAAGTGGACACTTCGAGCTTAGAACAAAGTCACACTCTTGGCCACACTTCGTCCAGTGCAAAGTGCAGACAGTCTGCACTGTTCGAGCGCAGTTCAGTTCAGTTTAGTTCAGTTCAGGCGCCTTTAAAGTGGACCAGAGAGAGTGTCTGGCGGCCAGTCGAGCGTCCAAAGTGCAAACTTTGAAAATCCGAAAATCGAAATCGGAGAATCGATCTCCATTTGTCGGCCGAAAGAACTGCGCTGAACACAGTTATTTGTGAGAGAAACTCTCACTCTTTGGCGGAAATGAGCCCAAATGAGCAGTTTTCCAACAGAGAATGATTGAGAGCCGCCACTTAGAGCTAGAGACGAGCACCACTACTACTTACCGTTTGTGGTGAATGTCATGTGGCATCGTTTGCAGACAAATGGTCGCTCGCCCGAGTGGGTGAGCATGTGTCTGTCGAGCGACGAGGATGAGGACAACAGTTTGTCGCACAATCGGCAGACGTGCATCTGTTGCTGTTGTTGTTGTTGTTGTTGTTGGACTTCATTATTATTTGTTGTTGTTGTTGTTCTGGTTGGACTTTGTGGCATCTTGTCCTGCCTGTTCGGCTGCTTGGCTGCAGACGAGGAGGCGCCCCAGTTGCTCTTCGGCGCTCGCCCTTCTTTGCCCTTCTGACTGCTCTGGCTGCTTTCGCTGCTCAAACTGCCACTCTGACTTATGTTCTTCTCGCCCAACTCGCTCGAGCCGCACCTTTGGGTCGCCTGCATTTCGACCAACTGGCCACCCACTGTTCACTTCCGGCGCTCCTTAGCTCAAGCTGAGTGTGTGTCAACTTTTTTTCCGTTTTCTCTCAACTTTTTTCACTCTTTTCCACTCTCTTCTCAAGCGCCTAAGCTCTCAAAGGGCGCCCAAACGGCCCAAGTTGATCGGCCGCCAAACTGGAGCCCAAACTGGAGGGCCTCTCGCTGGCCTGACCTTAGGGCCGGCCCCAAAAGTGGACGAGCGGCGCTCCAGAGACAGTCTGCGGGGCTGAACTTGGGCTCACATTTACATTTGGCAGCTCAGCTTGGCCGCCAATCACGCACTTTGCCCAATTCTCCAAACTTCAATCCTTTTCTTCTCTTTTCTTTTCCTCTTTTCAAGAGGCCAACTTTTCTCTTTCTTGATGTGGCAATAAATTAATGCTCCCAAATGGGCCTTTTTCTATTGTTTATCTTTCTCTTTCTGCCTCCAACTGGCTCTTCTTGCTAGTCCTTGGCTCTTTTTGGCAGTCCTTAGCTCCCCAGCAGCTCAGCTTAGCTCAGCTCGAGAATCAACATCGAGCGAAAATTGAGCAAATTGAGAAGAATAAACTGCGATCGAACTCAAGCTCAATTTGGAGTGAAATTGAGTTAATTTTTGAGCCTAATTTCGAGTGGCCAGTTTTGCTTTGGCCCAATTGGAGGCGAGCGATTAATTAGCTAAAGATTGATTGAGATTTGCTTCTGCTTTTCAGTTTCAGTTTAGCCAATTTGCAAAAGTTCCAAAAGTTTGGGGCCAGTTCAAGTGCAAGTTTGCAGTTTCCAGTTTGCAGCTTTTCACTTTTCACTTTTTGATTGGCCGCCTTCGAGTTTGGATTTTGTTCAGTGGGAAAAGAGTTGAGTTTGAGAGGAACAACAAATTGTGTGCGTGCGTGTGTGAAATTTATATTTTTATAGTTTGATGTGAGTTTAAAAATTGGATTGCAAAATTGGAGACTTGTTAATGTGTTAATGATGTGTCTGTGTGTCTGTTTGCTGCTCATTTGTTGCTCATTTGCTGCTCTTTTGGCTGCTCTTTTGGCCGCCCATTGGCTGCTCATTGGCTGCTCCTTAGCTGCGGAAAGTGTGCAGCAAATTGAATGAGATGAGCTAATTCCTAATGCTCTCCAGTCGCAGTCTCTAACTCTTAGCTCTTTGCTACTCTTTGCTGCTCTTTGCTGCTCTTTTGCGGCCTCCAGTCAGTCTCAGTCTGCGGCTCATTGTGGCCAATTTGTGGGCAAAAATCGATCTGCAAGTTGGCGAGTGGCAAACATCACTCAGGCAAGTGTTGCTCAGCACGTTTGCCACTCTCAGTCTCTGTCTCTAACTGTCTGTTGTTGCTCTCTATCACTGTCTCTCTTCTGTGATGTTCGTTTGTTGACGAGAAGAAGAAGAAGAAGAAGAGAGACTGTTGCGCGCCACATGAATTGATGAGAGCGAACGAGTTAAATTTATTTATTTTTCCGCCACAAGATAGACGAGCAGACTTGGCAGAGGAGAAGGAAAAGAAGAGGAAGATAAAGATGAAGATGAAGATGAGGAGGAGCAAAAATGGGTTGCTCTTTGGGCTTTGTTGTGATTTTCGGCAAAAAAAAGAGGAAACTTTTTCCCCAAAGACAAAGAAAAAGTGTTTTTCTCTCACAAGCTTCAACAAGCTCACTTTTCGCACCAAAATTGATCTTTTTCGGTGGGCGTGTCTCTGATGATTTGAGCTCGCCTGTTGCTTTGCGGTGGACTGTCTGTGGTGCAAATTGGCGCAAATTGGTGCAAATTGGCGCAATTTGGCGCAATTTGGACGCGCACACTTCACTCTCATCTTCTTTCCTCGTTTATCTCCAGAATGAGCGCCTCTTTTGCATCGCCTTTTTCTCTTTCGCTGGCCGCCAATCGACAATTTGTCGTCGAAAGACAGTCGTCGGGCCAGAGAGTGTGGTTTGCGGCGTGAAGGAGCGCGCAAAGACAAACAAACGTCGAGCTAGAGCACAAAAACGCAGATTCACTGCAGTGGAAATTGCGCAAACTAGCAAAAGAGCCCAAAGGATAAACACGAGCGGGCCTCTTTGGGGCGCCCAAGTGGACGCCTCTTCTGCTCTTAGACAGTCTCTTCTGCCTGCAGACTGTCTCTTTTTTCCGCAGACTGTCTCCTCTGGCAGAAAAGGCGCACAAATGGCCGCTAATTGGCGCTAATCGATCCCAGTTAGTGGCCAAGTTGCACCAGAAAGAGTCACTTGCGCGCTGGCTAAGTGGACGCGCCAAATGGAGCCCAAAGAGTGTCTGTGGAGGAGAAAGAGTTGCAACGAAGAGCCGCAAGAGAAGAGTGAGTAGTGGAAAGAAAAAGGGGCGTGCAAAAGAGGGAAAAGTGTGGCTTGTTTGTTGATGCAAAAGAGCGGCAAAAGAGTTGAGCTTGTGGACGTTTTTCTCAAATTTTTCCACCTTCAGCTCAGAGACAGTTGCTGCTGGTGGGCGAAAAGGGCGCAAAATGGTGCAAAAAGAGAGGAAAAAACGACGCAACAGACTGTATTCAGTGAGGCGGTCTGATTAAAGAGCATTAAAGAGTGTTAAAGATTGCAATGATTAGCAGTGATAAGTGATAGTTGATGATCGAGTTGAGTGGCACAATGTGATGAAGTTTGGATGAAGTTTGGGGGCAACAGAAAAAAGGAGAGTTGATGATAAAAGTGGCTCCAAATTGGCCAAATTGATTGGCGCTGATCGATTTGAGTCGCCGGCTTGATGGGACGCGCATGATGAGGATGAGGATGAGAGTTGGTGGCCAAAATGGGAAATGGAAATGAAAATGGAAATGGAATCAGAATTGGAAGCGAAGAGGAGAAATGGAGTGAAATGAATTGGAGTGAAAGAGGAAAATGAAACTGAAGCTGAATTGCGTCGAGTCGAGTCGAGTTGAGTTGAGTTGAGTTGAGTTGAATGAAGTTGAGTTGCTATTTAAGTGGCTTTGTTGTGCCCCAAAGAGAAGGAAAAATTGGGCTCGTTTTTCCGCCGAGGCTGAGCTTTGGCGGCCGACTCTTAGCTCTTTGGCCAGAGCTTAGGATGGGCCGCCTGTTGGTGTGCGTGGGGCGCCCATTGCTGCTCATTTGCTGCTCATTTGCTGCTCTTTTGCGCTGCTCTTTTGCGCCGCTCTTTTGCCCAGCTGGCCGCGCGGCAGAGCACAAACTAGCTCTAGTCTCTCTTTTCCACTACTCTTTAGCGCCCATTTGGAGCGCGCACACTCGATGGCATTTGGCGCTCTCCAATTGGCCGCCTTCTGGCCAATGGGAGCTTGCCAGTGGCGAGCTTGCCAAAGGCGAGGGATGATGATAACTTGATCGCGATACGAGCAACTAGTCGGCGGCCAAAGAGAAAGAGAAAGAGAAACAGAGAGACCAATGAAGAGAAGAGAGGAGAAGAGCCACATCGGCGGCCACACGAGGCGCCCAGAGCAGCACTTTGGAGTGGCACAAGTTGCGGATGAGTTGTGGCCGCCGCAGAGAGTCTGCCGTGCAACAGACACAGAGACAGAGACAGAGACAGTCTCCCTTTTGACTTTGCACCCTTAGGGCTGCTCGTGGTCCTGCGCCATCAGCTGCTCGCCGCACAAGCTTGCACAAGAGAGCAGAGAGGGCACCAAACAAGCAACAGGCCGTTGAGATGGAGACGCCCAAGCAGCGAGGATGAGGAGCAGTGTGATGATGATGATGATGAGGTGATATAAATCAATCGGCTTCACTGATCGCGATTGGCAGACGTGCTCCAGAGAGACAGTCTGCGGAGCAACACACACTCTCTTCTGCTGCTGCTCTGCCGCTCTGCTCCTTTGCACTGTTGCTCGCCTTTGGGCCTGATGCTCTTTGCCACTTGGGAGAGTCAGTATCTTGTTTACGGCGCCATCAGTTCACTTCCAGGCGGCCAATGAGCAACTGATTGAAGAGCCACAATGCTCAGCGCGATACTGATCTTCATCCGCGTTATTTTCTCGCCGGGCCGCAAAAATGCGCTCGGGGCTCTTGGGTTGCACTCTTAGGCCTCGCCGCAGACAACTGGCGACTCGTGCGCCCTAGTCTGCGGGCGAAATGCAACCTGAGGGGCGCCCACATTCATCTAGCTCACATTCAGAGCACATCAAGCTCACCATCCAGAGCACATCACAAGAGCACAAAGATGCCCAACTGATGTGGGCGCCCCTCTGGTGTGGCGCCCCTTCGAGTGGCCAAAATGGGCACAGAGAGGCGACAAAATGGCGCCAGTGGTGAGTGACATAAGTGTCCATTTCAACTCGTCATCAAAGGCAAACAGGCAGCACTCAAGACGGTGGCTTGGCGGCGGCCTAAGCGCAGTGCTGCAGACAGACGGCCCTTAGGATGCGCCGCTTAGCTCAAGTCGCGAGTGACGTGCGCGCGTTGCACTGTGGAAGCAAAGCGGCCGATTGTTGACAGTGGATCGCACTTGATTGATTGTGCGCATCAGACAGTTCGATTCGCAGCAGCTTGTGTTTATTTTCTCGTCGCGCACAACTCTTGCGTGTTCGTCGCCTAATCTTGCGCGCAATCGTCGAAAAATGGAGCAAAATCCGCGCCCACAATGCACAATGCACATTCATTCATTCGGTGCGACACTTTCTTACAGTCGCGCGTGCAAAGTACACGCACAAGTCACGCACAATCTGCCACCAACATCGCACAATGGCCCATTGTCTCTTTGTTTTTTCTTCCTGATAACTTGCCGTAATAAGTTTCCATAATAAGTTTCCTCATCTCAATTTCAGCGCTGAAATGAAGCCGAAATGAAGCCGAAATTTGGCGCAAATCCCCGCAGAAGAGGGCACAAAAGGGGGCTCAAAGGGTTGAAATTGAACATTTCTGTTCATTTTCCGCTGGCTGAAATCTCCAAGACAGACGCCCAATGATTAACGGCCTCTCGAAGGGCGAATTTGATACAGTGAGAACTAAACTCTTTTTCGTTGGTGACAATAATCGGCCGTGAAAATGACGAAATAATCCTTCCACAATGCCCCATCGGCATCACTTCACTTCGAGGCACTGTC
>Ga0058701_10000060_pt1 | contig 86091 bp, 72 predicted proteins | sample AgamicOrMae_FD_97039 | JGI IMG/M metagenome (GOLD analysis project Ga0058701, IMG submission 97039) | Agave microbial communities from Guanajuato, Mexico - Or.Ma.e | ecosystem: Host-associated > Plants > Phyllosphere > Phylloplane/Leaf | place: Guanajuato, Mexico | collected 2012-06-04
CAATTTGGCTCTCGTAAGGCTTCTCCATCCTCACAATAGTCCCACTATTGGCCAGCAGGGCGCACGAGTGAGCGCTCACAGTGCACTAGGAGCGAGCATCATAATTTCAAGAACATAAGGAACTGCCATCCAGTCTGCTGGCTTTTCACTTTAATCCCAATCTATCGCATCTCATCTCCCTGTCTACCTTTCTGTCTGGCTGGCTCCTCTCTGCTTTCGATTTCAAATTCAATTTCGATGCGAAATTGGAAATCTAACTTATTTCTAACCAGCTGATGGAAAAAACTTGTGCCGGCTCCTCTCTCTCTCTCTCTCTCTCTAACTCTGCCTCTGAGCATTAGTTGGATGCATCAACAACTAGATTGAGGAATCAACCACATTGAGCGCCAAGTGGCAGAGTTCGCGACTTCTTCATCTGCTTGCGCGACCTTATCGATCTTGTTGCCTGTACTTTCGATGAGAACTAGAAGAGTCCCTCCATGTCTCCTCGAAGACCGTTACTCGGGCACGCCGAAATTCAGCGGCTTGAACCATGGTGTTAAAAGAAGAAAGTTGGCTCTCAGGTGAAAGTTTGTGCCTCGCCTCGTCTCTCAATGTGTCCGTGTGACGTTGTTAGCGATTGTTTGGTTCATTTATGGCAAGATTTATGCAATAAAACCATGGCCCCGCCGACCATGGGGATGAGAAATGTTGAACTCGACTCCCAAACGAGATGGAACTGGACTGCGCCAAGATGGCGCATCGTTTCCCTGCATTTCTCTCTCTCTCTCTCTCTAACTCTCTCTAGTTGCAATTGGACTATCACGATTTCAGTCGCCTTTTGTCCGCTTCGATTCAAATCGCTAAGCTTACACACCACAACCTGTTCCATCGAACATCCCGATGAACTTGCCCCTTGCCTAAGCCGTTCATCTAATGAACGCAATAGCACGCCAGCAATGGCCCGATGAAACGTCTGGTCCGCAAATGAATGATACGAATTTTTCACTTTTCCCTCCACAACCATCCCCTCCATTCATTTCCCCCTTACGTCGATCCCCTTCCAGTCGCCCTCCCCTCTTCGCCTTTTCAGCATTGGACACTTTTTCTCCGAGACTAGTAGGCCCAGACGAGCCCAAGGAGTCCTGCAGATGTCCGTAGTATGGAAAAATGAAAGGTTAGATAAGGTCCCGCAATTTGCGCTAGTTCGGAATCCGTGCAGCTGCTGTTGAGCTGAACAAGTGAAAAGCAAGCCAGAGATTTGTCGTGCTAGTTGACTCGCATCGATGCTAGAAATGGTGGAGACCATCTGGAAGTTACCACAGTGGTCGTGCCCACAATGCAGACAGGCCACATGATGTTAACATGTATCTAAGCCGCGCGACTAACGAGTTTAATTTTCCAATGGATTTGTGTGAGACGCAAATTAAAAAAAATACTACTCTCTCCAATGGACGAAATGAGCGATTTCACACACACACAGTCTCAACTTGGTTCATTAATGTCTCTCCATTTTCCACTCTTACCTGTACCCAAGTAACATTTCCCCATCACTCCCCCCTCGCATTGGACAAATTTCATTGTGAGCCTCCTCATAAGTGGTCCATTGGAGCACTCAAGTTTAACACTCATCAAGTTTGTTTCCCTCTTTCAAAGCCAGATGAAAATTTCCAAACTAGTCAACTGTCCTGAGGTTGACATGTCACATTTAGCCTAAGTTAAGCTGCTTGTCGACACACCACCAACTCCTCTCCAGGTCACCCAATTTGCTCTCGCCAGTGCACCAGAGTTGCGCACCCAGAGGTTATCAGATACAAAGTGGCCGCTTGAAAGCTAAGCTTTGAGGATTCTCTTCACTCTAGATATCGTTGGACAGGCCACCTTAATGCGAGTGAAATCTTGCAATTTTTCCAGATGACATGTGCTTTTCACATGAATGCTTGATACAATCGAGACTCGCTGGATTTATCAGGATTATCCTTTGATCCGCTATCATTTTTGAAATACATAGGCCCAATTTGGCTCTCGTAAGGCTTCTCCATCCTCACAATAGTCCCACGGGCACACACGATGACAGCAACCGAGGCACAAAGTTAGCCGCACGTCAGGCTAAATTCGATCGAACTTCTCTGCGAACTTCGCACGGGCCAATCTCCCAAACACATTCTGATAGATTAATTCGTATCTTGTTGCCGAATAACTAAACCATAACTAAAGCTTCCTATCTTATGAACATATATACATTTCACTAATATCCTGTATCAGACAAGATTTCGTTGTCGAAGCACATCAGAGTTGCCCTCATCCACTCGATAGAATCGAGACTCGCGGCTTGAGTCACTATTGTAAACAAATAAACATCAGATCATTAGAGACAGACCATTCATGTGAAATCAGTTTTCTAAAGTCGAGGATCTATGGCCATAATAAGCCGACAACACTCGGGACACATGTCTCAATGACAATCTCAACTCGTCAAAAAACTGACTCACAAGAGTTTGCTCAACTCTTCGAAGAGAAAGGAAAAGTTATGCTCCATTAAACTAATATTCCCATCGAGTCTCTTTAGATGCTCGTCAATTATTCGCCACCCTGAACAAATAGATCTGAACCGCAACCAAGGCTAATTTAGTTCTCAAATATTAGGGAACAAAACACCGAAATAAGAAATCGATTTGCTTCCACTTGCACATTCGCATCAAAAAGATTGTTTGTCTCTGATAATCAACTTGGTAACATAGCGAAACACGTCATAATATAAGTTCAAGGGCTGTATCCAATATCGTCCACTTGTCCATTCTTCAAAAATTACTCCAAGCAATCAGTTGAAATTCAAGATTCTATTGTTATCGGATGCATGTTCATTGTAGTCCTAATGTCATTCGTCTCTATCCATTTCGCGCAATGATGACGCGTTAACTAGAGACAAGATAACGAATCTAAAATAAACAAGCCATTAATGACTGGGAGAGAGAAGACAGTAACCACTGCGATAACAAGAGTAGCATACGAACGACAAGGCTAAATCGACACATGTAACTATAGAAGTGCAATAATTTATGCAACATCATCATATTATCAGCCTTGTGATCACAGAAGAGGGGAGATTCTGTCGCTACATCCTATGAGTTCACTTTCGTACAGACTATTAGCAACTATTGATCGAAAGAAATATCACTTTCGTCAAGATCGAAGCGATCGCGCATGCCCAATCAAAGGTTAGTTTTTTGTTGATGGACTGACATACATCAGCACATAGGCTTGGTCGAGTGCACGTAGTCCTGCAAATCATACTGTCATTAGATATCTTCCAGCAAAGTTTGCTACGATTTGTAGCTCCGCGCAACAACTAGATACCATCATCTTCCACTTGTTGCTGAGCAAAATTAGCCCACCGGGAATCATAACTCAGTGATCTTTGTAATTATCTAGACATACTTTCGAAATAATCAACTCAGAATAATTAAACACCAAAATTTGAAGCTACCAATCATCTTTAGTTGACATCTCCTGGAATCAACAAGCACCTTTTTGATCAAGATGGCCACTCCGAATGCTAAGCAAAATTTGGACAATCATAACGAGATTGAGGACCCCTTTTTGGGTGAGGATGGGATGTCAGCAGCCGAGCTCTTCGGTCGTGGCGATGGGATGACCTACGACGACTTTCTCGTGTTACCCGGATATATTGACTTCTCCCCCGATCAGGTGAATCTCCAATCACCGCTCACTAAGAAGCTGAAAATCAACGTTCCACTCGTTTCCTCGCCCATGGATACCGTCACGGAGTCGGAAATGGCGATTGCTATGGCCCTTTGTGGTGGTATCGGTATCATTCACCACAATTGCACCGTTGAGGTGCAAGCCGAAGAGGTGCGTAAAGTGAAAAAATATAAGCATGGATTTATAAGAGATCCTGTCGTCTTGGGTCCAAACAATACTGTCCGCGATGTAATGGCTGTTAAGAAATCAAAAGGCTTTGCCGGCGTTCCAATCACGGAGAACGGAAAACTCGGCGGCAAACTACTTGGTATTGTCACTTCTCGTGACATAGACTTCTTGAACGGAACTGACATTGATAAGCCTCTAAAGGAGGTAATGACAACAGATCTCGTCACAGGCCCGTCTAATGTATCTCTCAAGGAGGCCAATGAGATATTGCAATCAAGCAAGCGAGGTAAGCTTCCGATAGTAAATTCAGCAGGTCAATTGGTTGCTTTGATGGCTAGATCAGATCTGAAGAAGAGTCGCGATTATCCGCACGCGAGCAAAGATGAAAACAACCAGCTATTGGTGGGTGCCGCAATTGGAACCAGGCAAGCCGATAAGGCACGATTGGATGCTCTGGTGGACGCCATGGTCGATGTAGTAATCCTGGACTCGTCGCAAGGTAACTCCATTTATCAAGTTGAGATGTTACAACACATTAAGAAGACTCATCCCAATCTCCAGGTGATAGCCGGTAATGTAGTTACAATGAAACAGGCCAAAACACTCATAGATGCCGGTGCGGATGGCCTTAGAGTCGGTATGGGTAGTGGCTCCATCTGTATTACACAAGAAGTCATGGCCTGTGGGCGTCCTCAGGCGACTGCGGTTTATAAAGTTGCTGGATATGCCAGAAAGTTTGGCGTCCCTATTATCGCTGATGGCGGTGTTTCATCATCAGGTCATATAATCAAGGCTCTAGCCCTTGGAGCTTCCACTGTGATGATGGGATCTATGTTAGCAGGCACGAACGAGGCCCCTGGTGAGTATTTCTTCTCGAATGGTGTCCGGCTCAAGAAGTATCGCGGAATGGGAAGCCTCGATGCTATGGAATCAAAATCCGGCGAAGGTAGCCTGCAACGTTACCATCAGACCGAGTCGGATAAAATTCGTATCGCGCAGGGAGTATCCGGTTCAATTGTCGACAAAGGCTCAATTCATAGATATCTACCATATATCATCACCGGAGTTCGTCTAGGTTGTCAAGATATCGGTGCAATAAGCCTGACCAAACTGCGTGACATGACCTACAGTGGCGAGAATCGATTTACGAAGCGCACTCAAGCGGCAGTCGTCGAGGGTAAGGCCAGCACCGCAATCCTGGACGCGAAGACTTGAAGTCATTGATGGCGACAATGTCAAATACCTCAGAATTGAACTTCATCTGCTCAGACCCGGTCAGACTTTGCACCTGTCTTCGAAATCATTCGACAGCTCAATGCAATAAAATGAATTCCAACTATTTACATCGTTCAACACACAGAGTGTTGCGAGCTCTCAAACATTGACCTCACTTCATCTTTCTTGTCGAGGAGTTAGATGATCTAACCTTATATCCTTCGATATGATATGAAGGATAGGATTTGCCCAGCTCGATCGTTGTGTACATAAATGCGAGATTCTCGTGGGGGATTCTCGTCAGGAATGATCTTTGTTGCTTGTCGTAAGTGAGGCCACCTTCGGATTGCCTAGATCAGAGCCATCCTCCTGGCGCGCATGAGCAGGACTCGCAGCGTCAATATTATTTGAGCGATGCGAAACTAAATGGCATATTATGTCGAAAATGTCTACTATTCTTCTCACGTGAAACATAAACTTTGAAACTAAACCAATCAAATCCGCTGTCTGTCGAGTTTGCAGACATGGCTGGAAATTACTGGCAAAGTTCACATTATCAACAGTGGCTACTCGATAGACAAGACCTTCTTCGCGAACGACATGAGGACCTGCTCGTGCTCAATGAAGAAGGTTATAAGAAGTTGATGATATTCTATGCAGACTTTATTCAAGCTATTGGTGAGACTTTAGGCGTCAAACAACAAGTTGTTGCCACTTCAATTGTTTATTTTAAAAGATTCTATGTAAGGAACTCCCTCAAATCAGTAGATCCACTACTTCTCGCCCCCACATGCATATTCTTGGCTTCAAAGGTTGAAGAATACGGTGTGATTTCCAATCACAGACTGATACAATCATGCCAAACGGCTCTAAAGAACAAATTTTCCTTCGCATGGAACATACAAGAGTACCCCTACAGGATATCGCAAGTTTTAGAGTGCGAATTCTGCTTACTAGAGATGATGGATTGCTGTCTCATACTCTACCATCCATATAGACCTCTCACGCAATATGTGCAAGATTGGACAGATAAAGACGTAGTGCTTCCAGTTGCCTGGAATGTAATCAATGATAGCTACAGAACAGATATCCCTCTCTTGTACCCACCCCATCAAATAGCGATTGCATGCTTGCACATGGCTTGCGTCATAACGCAAAAAGACACTTACAAAAGCTGGTTTGCCGAACTGAATATCGATTTCGACAAAATACTCGAAATAACATGTCATATGATGAATCTCTACGAGTTGTGGAGAGATTTTGATCCAGTCCAAGAGATACCACATCTTCACAGTATCATGCCCAAGCCTATCCTGGGTGATGACGATCAGTAGTCAGAGCCACAGATGGACAACTTGGAGTGAGAACCAAAGCCATAGCGACCAAGTGCGGCGCAAAAGCGAACCATTATCAAATAAATTAATCTCAAGTTATCCGTCCTGGAGAACCTGGTGAATGCTTTTGGTCACCGGAGAGGAAAAATTCTGGAGATCCAGGGCTGATCATATCATAAGTTTATATTTTTTACTTCATTAAAATTAATTTATGTTAATTTATCAATTCAGCTACATTCATTGGCATTTCATCAATTTGCGTACTGTAATATTGCTCAATATCTCTCAAAATCCTTATGTCGTCGTTCTTGACGAAGTTTATGGCCACGCCTTTGCGACCAAATCTTCCAGATCTTCCTATTCTGTGGATGTACAGTTCACGATTGTTGGGTAAATCATAATTTATGACGAGAGACACTTGCTGGACGTCTATACCACGTGCCCAAACGTCGGTTGTTATTAGAACTCGACTAGTGCCAGATCTGAAATCTTTCATAATCGCATCTCGTTGTTTCTGGTCCATATCAGCATGCATTGATGATACTGTAAAATTCGCTTCGATCATCTTTGCCGCCAACCAATCAACTTTTCGCTTAGTATTACAAAATATCACTGCCTGCGTTATAGTGAGAGTATCATACAAATCGCAAAGTGTATCGAACTTCCATTCCTCGCGTTCTACAGCAACAAAGAATTGTTTGATACCCTCCAGTGTGAGCTCATCACGCTGAACTAGGACCTTGACGGGATCAGTCATGAATTTGTTGGTCAATTCAAGAATTTCGGCAGGTAGTGTGGCTGATAGGATGACAACTTGTGTGTATGGAGGTAAATGCCTGTAGACGTCATATATTTGTTCCTTGAATCCTTTGTTGAGCATCTCATCCGCCTCGTCAAGCACTAGCATCTTTATTGTACTAGTCCTAAGGTGCCGCCGTCTGATAATATCATAGACCCTGCCTGGGGTTCCGGAAATTATGTGTTGACCAAAATCAATCTTACGAATGTCCTCGGTGAGACTGGTCCCACCGATACAAGCGTGACAGTATATACTCATGTAGTCGCCTAGTGCTTGTATCACTTTTTGTATCTGTACAGCTAGCTCTCTAGTTGGGCTAAGTATCAGGACCTGGGTGGCATGTAAGTTGAGATCAATCGACTGGAGTATGCCGATGGCGAATGTAGCGGTTTTTCCCGTGCCAGATTGGGCTTGAGCGATGACATCTCGTCCTTTTATAATAGGCTTTATTGCTCTTTGTTGGATGGCGGACGGCTTTTCGAACCCATAAGCATATATTCCACGCAGTAGCTCGGGCCTGAGGCCCATGGCATCGAAGCCTTGGATGACGGGAGTATCCTCAGTGGTCTGTATTTCCTCATCTCCGTAATCGCGAGCAAGCTCGCGCCTCCTCTTACCTCGACTACTGGATGCCATAGTGCTGCAAGTGGTGGAAATTTCTATTCCTCATTTATAAGTCTAATATAACGTGAAAATTGTCTTAACGAGAGTGTCACCAAGCTAGACGATAAGGACGATGATGACCTATTGAGCATGCAGTTTCGAGATTTTCCATATCGGAGTTCAGCTCTCGCAGCATGGTCTGCGCAAACTCCGCACTTGCAGTGCGGCAGTGCTCCGCGTTTGTTTTTCCAAAATAGTTTAACCTTCAGAAAAGCTTCCAAAACGCTAAACACTCAGCCACTACCGCTATTTTATTATAAAAATTTATCAATAATACTGAGATATTAAAAGATACTTTGTAACGCATCGATTCAATATTGTAGGGAGAGCCCAGCAGGACAACCATGAAGGGGTTTCTGGAGGGATTCCTTTTCAGGCCGCAGGGTGGGCCTATGATCTACCCTTATACCGTGTCGGCCAGAATTAGTCAATTTCCCTGGAGATACGCGTGGCACGAAGCATGGCACATCAGATATATGACCGCTTCAATCTTCCTCGTTGTTCTCCCGCTTTATTGGCAGATCGACAAAAAACTGACAAGCCCCGAGAATAAAGCTTATTGGCGCGAAAAGAGGAGGAAGGACGTTGAAGAGCACTGGCATCACATGGAAAAGAAGTGGGAAGTTCGAACTTAGCTTCGTTAATTGATGGGAGTAGAAGTCATATATTCAAAATCGTCAAAATAAATATCGTGTTATAAGTAGAGATAGTCAAACTTTGTGTTCAAATTTCACCTAGTACAGGATAGATATTTGCAGCTCTTATGCAGCCGACTCATTCCGGTCGACAATAGACCATGGAGATCAGTTCTAATGTAATTAGCACTCGGCGAGATATTGGGCGACCTGTGCTTGGAGGATGAAACGCTCTCTTAGACGTGAAACAATCTAAGCTAAGCCGCTCAAATAACATGATAAGCCGTTTCCCTTTGTCTCGGAATCGGAGCAACTAGCAGCCGTTGCGTTCACCAAACAAACAGGCTATCGATATGATATTTTGATTCAACAAACTCGCGCACATCCTTTGTCTCCTCATCTTCCCCGTCTGTCTTATGAGTATCCAACGTTGTCTGAACTCCAAATGAGAGCCATTCCACTAGTTGTTATCGGAAAGCAGAAGAGCCTCATCTCTCCTGAACAATATCTGAGCACCAGATGACCCTCAGCATCTGACTGCTCAGGGACTCTCGCTCGTAGCCTGCTGAATGATGAGTTGAGATATGCAATTCGGGCCTCAATTGTTTTCAAGGAGCTTCCAGGGGTCCAGGAACAGGATCGAATAAGGCCGAGAACAGTTGAGCGTTGCATAGGTCGCCCGGAAGTGATTGGGGGCGACATAGATGGCGCTGAGTGGGTGCCCCGAGTCATCTTGGCGGTGGCCCCATCTGCGCATGTCCACTACTAGACGAGTGATCTGGAAGCTTGTGTAGCTCGAGGCAGTGACTGCTGATTCCTCAACGAGCTGGTCAGACGCCGCCGGCCACTCGAGCACTCCAGCAGAGACCAATTCCCGTGGGCATTTAACATTTTATTTCCAGTTCAATCGGCTGGCCAACTGTTAAGAGCGGAAAGAGTGTCACAGAAAGAGAGAGAGAGGCGACTTGGGTAATCGGCAGAAAGGAGGACGGCCCATTGGGTGTGCAGATGCTCGGTGGAGATAAGCAGCAGCAGAGAGTCATTGGAGGAGAAGAAGGGCGAGTTTTCTTTGCTTTTTTATCAGCCCAGCTGGTGGGTCTGCTTGCTGTTCGAGGAAGAGAAACAGAGCCCAAAGTTGCGCCCAATAACTTTAAAACAGGCCCAGTAGTTGTATACAACTAGACAGAAGACCAGTTTGAAGAGAGAGACTGAGGGAGAAGCGTAAACACAAAGTGTCAACATTTTGACAGGCTGTCTTTCGTCGGTGAAACAACAACAACAACAAGCGAAATGTGTGCTTGAAACCAGATCCAAGGCGACAATGGTTGCCGTTTGATGATGACTGAGTTTGAAGGAGCACAATTGGGAGCAAAATAAGCTCAATAATTTGCAGCAAAATGAGAGCCAAGTCTCCAGGAAGTCTCACTGAGCTCAAGCTCGCCAGTGCTCCTTAGCAATCCACCTGTTTGGCAAGCTCCTGTTCCTCTGTGGTCTGCTTAGCTTGGCGGCCAATTCGAGGCGTCAAGGTGGGCGTTTTATTGGCCCATTCTTAAAGATTAGGAGAGCTTTTCCGGCGGCGAATGAGCTGAGCAGATTGATTTGGAGGAGATTTCACTGATGTTTTGACATTTGATGTTTGATTGGGACAAAAAGATTTCCAAAATTCGAAATTGATCATTCTTTTTGAAGGAAAAAAGCAAGTAAAATGAGAAAAAACCAACGCTCAAACTGCAAACAAGGCCAGTCACTAGAAGAGGCGCCAAATGTGAGCTTAATTGGCTCAAGAAATTGTGAAACCATGAAGGTGAAGTGGGGAAATTGTGTCAAATTGTTATTGTTTTCCGCACTCATCGAGCTCACCAATCCGCTGCTTAGGTGCGCCGAGTGTGTCCACTTTGCAAACAACCTAAGCCCAAGCGCCGAGGCTCAAGAGGCGGCCAACAGTCAGCCGGTTCGAATAACCATCCAGCCGCAGGATCTGATCGCCCTCGAGGGCGAGTCCTTCGAACTGAACTGTGATGCTGAGGGCGACCCCAAGCCCTCGATCGAGTGGTACCACGACGGCCACTTGATCAGCTCCTTCAGCCAGTCGCGCACCACCATGGGCGGCTCCATCCAGTTCCTCGACATTCGTCCAAACGGCGCCCAAGCTTCCGGCGGGCACCCAGCGCGCCCCAAGCCAAAGCAAAGTGACGCCGGCGTCTACCACTGTCTCGCCAGGAACCAGTTCGGCGAGGCCCGAAGTCGAAACGCAACCCTACAGGTGGCATGTAAGTATCCCTCTTTCTATCTCTCACCTTTTTCACCCTTTGGGGAAACCAACCAAACCTAGTCTCTCGTCCAGTTATTCCTAATCCAATTCCAATCCTCTGCACTCGAGCTTCACCATTTTACCACTTCTCCATTTTACCATTTCTCTCGCTTCCCGAAATGCTCTCCCTCCACTTCCGCCGACCGCCAGCAGTTCACTTGGCCGCTCCTAGTCTCTGCCCGCATCCCATTGGCTGGCGGCCACTGATTCGGGCGCCCTTTGTTATTCTTTCATTTTATTCCATTTTATTTCATTTTATTTGCCCGCCACTCGCCTGTGTCCACCAGAGTCCAGCAGCGGCAACCAGTGAGCAGCAGCGACCAGTGGGCAGCCCTAAGGGCCGCCCGCATGTCCCGCAGCTCTGGGTGCGCTCTCGAGAGTGCGCCCTCAGCCCTCAGCCCTCAGCTTTCCAGCCAGAGACTGCCTGCAGCCACTGGCCGCCTCGGACGATAAACAATAAACATGTTTGCATAAAATAAAAGTGCCCGAGACGAGGGCGGCCCTTGTTGTCGTTGTTCTCGGCGTCGTTCTTCTCCCCATTGAGTGACATAAACACGCGCCACTGGACTGCCTGCGCGCGTCTGAGCGTGCCTGAGTGTGTGTCTCTCAGCTGCCGAGAGCGTGCCAGAGAGACCAGAAGTGGGCCCCAAACGGCCCCCAAAGTGGCCCCAGTGTGTATAATGTGGCGGCGCGAGAGGTCCACGTTTGGGCGGCGCGCGAGACTGTCTCTGCGGGACTCGGACGGCAGCCCACTCGAGCCGCTTGCCCTTTGGGGCCTTCTTTGTGCAAGTCGCCTCCTTCCGGGCCCACTTGGCGCCACTCCGGTCCACTTGTCAGACTGGCGAGCTGAGCAGTGCTCGAGCGGGGCTGAGTGCCGCCCACTTGGCTCCCCGGCCGACTTGTGTGGCCCTCAGACAAGCTCAGTGAGAGTGCCCAATGCAAGTCGGTTCCCAATGGTGCCCAATGGTGCCCAATGGTTGCCGAGAATACAATTGAACGGGATGACAATCCGAAGCTTCGGTATACATGAACGAGCACATAGAGAGAGAGAGTGCACTTGTCCTGAGGGCGTCCACGTTGAGCAAAGAGCACTCTTCGTGCTATTTTCCTGAAGAGACGCGCTCACCTTGTTTGGGGCGAACGCGTGCACGTCTGGCGCGCGCTCCATTCCCTTCGGTGTGCGCGCTTCAGCAGTGCTGCACTGCGCCGCTTGGAAATACACACACAACGTGCAGCCGGCCCTAAGGAGCAGTCTCGTCTCGCCGGCGCTCCTTAGCTCTGGGGCCCCTTAGCTCTGGGGCTCCTCAGCTCTGGGGCTGGCCACTCGCTCGAGACGAGGCTCAGGCTGAGGGGTAGCCGGGCGGCCGGGCGCCACTCCCACGAGGGCGCATTTGCAAATGGAAGGGACAAATCGGCGGCGCTAACGAGCTTTTTGCGCCCCTCCGGCGGCGAGTGGGCCCTCTCGGAGCATTGTTCTCGGCCCGCAGACTGCCTTGTTCAAGTCATCAACTCTTTGTCGCGAATTATCCGCCCGCGAGCTCAGACTAGCCGCGCTCGTGCGGCCCTCACACACGAGGGGCGCCACACACGAGCTTAGACAGACACACACAAGAGCATGCAGAGACACACGAGCATAGCGGGACACAGCCGCGAGCGAGCTGGCCGGCGAGCGAGACGCGAGTGTGGCCGAGTGCAGCCAGACAGAAACAACATTGTCTTGTTCGGGGGCCCAACTGGAGGGGGCGGAAGTTGGGGCGGCGGAACTGGCGGCCCTCTGAACAGAGGCCTGCTGAGACAGAGAGAGCTGCTCAGCCGGCGCCGCCTACTAATGAGCTCTGGTTGGGCGGGCGATGGAATCAAGAGGCAATGATACAAGAGTGTTTAACTGGGCCTGAGGAGTGGAGGGGGAAATTTCTCAAAAGGGAAAACTTGGCCAACAGCTGATGGTATTTGCATAGAGTTGGACTTAGGAGCCGCTCTGCGCGTTTCTGCACATTTCTGCACGTTTCCCATTGGGCTGCACGTCGGCCGCAAGGCTCTGGTGCGCGGCAGACTGTGTGCCGCAGACTGTGTGCGGCTCGGCCGGCTCGCACACAATGCACAATGCACAGTGCAAAAGCCCATTGCCAGACACTGGCTGCGGTCGCACACACTGAGCACAGTGCACACAGTCTGCACAGTGCACACAGTCCATACAGTCCATACAGTGCAGACTGCGGGCGGCCCCACTTGCACACCGTTTCCCATTTCCAAATGGGCTCCAAATTGCTCCTCGCGGGCCGCTTGAACCGGGCCGGCGGCCTTCGAGGCGCCCCCAACCAGCGCCGGATTTGCGCCCCCGAGCTAGGGGCTGGCCCGCGAGGGCAAGAGTTAATTTCATCCAATTTGGCCGCCACGCTCGCGCAGGGGAAGCCCCACTTGCGGCGCCCACATGCATGCAGCAAGGTGCACTCTGCCCCCCAAGCGGATGGGGCGCCGCTTGGGGGCTGCTGGTGGCTCGCAAGCTCGCCGCCAGCTCGCCGCCAGCTCGCCGCCAGCTTGCCGCCCGCGCCCACCGGGCGATCAGTGGGCCAGATAATGATGATGCTCTTTAGCGGCCCTTTAGGCGGCAAGACAAACAGGAATATTCCCGGCGACTGGCGGCAAATGGGCGCCCGCCAGCGAGGCGCCGGCGCTCGCCACTGGCCTGGGGCGCTAGCTGGCAGGCTGGGCCGTAATATTATTCAAATAGAGACAAGGAGCGGGACGCAATTGTTCTAATCTGAAGGCGGCAATCTGCATCAAAACAAGTCACTTGCTCGCGCTCGCAGCCTCTTTCAGGCTCCACTTTGGGCCCCAAATGGCGAGCCCAAAAGCCAGCCGGGCCGCTTCCTGTGGCATCGGTTACATAATGCGGCGCGCGCGTTTGTGTGTGCGTTTGTCTGTGTGCGTTTGTCTGTGCCTTTGCGCGACTGCGATTCGAGGCCGCTTTTTGGGGCCCGAGTTTGGGGCGAGTGCGTGCAACTGCGTGCGGCCGCTTTTGCTGCAGCGCTGGAGGCAGCGCGATGCCCAACGCTGCGCCGCAGACTGTGTGCGGCAGTGCGGCGGCAGTGCAGCGCCAATGCTCAGCCCTTGAGGCGCCGATGCTCTGCCTGCTGTGGCGCAGTGGGTCCGAAATTGGGCCCAAATTAGGTAGATTGCAACAATGGGGGCGCCCAAAGTGAGCCGTCGGGCGTCTTTGGGCGAGATCTGGCCGATCTGGCCGCTTCCTGGCCGCAGTTGGCGCCGCCGCCGCCAGTCTCTGGGGCTAGTCTGTGGAGCTCGCCAGTGGAGTGACTGCAGACTGGCTGCAAGAATGGGCCAAGAATAAGTGCGGGGATAACAATGGCGGATCGAAGATTAGGATCAGCCGCTCGTTAGTCTTGGGCGTTGGTCTGGCGGGCCAAAAGTGGCCAAAAGTGTGAGCAAAGGAGCAGCGAGTCGAACGGGCGCAGATTTGTCCCTCTCTCTTTTGTTGGCGCCCCAAGCTTAACTTTGGGCCCCAAACTCGAGCTCATACTCGCCTCTTTCGGCCCAGCTCTTCCTGCTCTCCGACGGCTAATTCTCAGCCCAGTTGCAGTTTGCAAAAAATCCAGCGAGCGAGCGAGTGAAGTGTCGTTGTTGTCCTCTCGTTGTTGTTGTTGTTGTTCCTCCCTCGTTGGCTAACGAGCCAAACGACAAGCTCCAACTAGAGTCGACACAGAGACAGCTCCAAGCTGAGCAGCGTGAAATATTCTCCGGCTAATTATTCTTGCAACTCAGCCATAGAATAGAGACTAGAGCACAGCGCCTCAGCAGTAAGGGAACTCACTCCGCTGCGCCGACGACTGTCTCCGGTCGCTGCTGGGCGACACAGGCCCAGTGGTAACAGGCAGTAGTGAGCAGTAGTAGAAGCTAAGGCGGCCACCATTTAGATCGCTGGCCGCGATTTGCCCCCACCAGCTCGGCCGAGATGCTGGCCCCATTTGGAGTCAATTATTTGTTTCCAGAAGCTGCTGTGTGGTGGGTCCCAAAGGGAAGGGAGCCAAACTGGTCTGTCTGTCGCTCTGGTCGCGAGTGTCCGAGGCTGGAATTGAAAAGCGACACTTGGCCAGCTTCGGCGGCGGAACAGAGGCCGAAATGGGGCCCACAGAGTGTCTGTGGCGGCGTCCAAATAGGCCGTTCGCACTCCATTTCCACTTGGCGCTTTGTGTGCGCCGCCTCTGCAGCGTTTTGCGCTTTGAAGGCGCACGAAAAGCCAAAGGAAAAGAAACGCGCGCACAAAGCGCACCAAATGGGCCACTCGAACGGCCGCCCAGAGACAGTCTGCGGCGCACAGTCTCCCGCACACAGTCTGTGCGCCCTTTGTCTTGCGGGCCAGGCGCGACGAGCACTTTTGGGGCCCCTTTTTCCGGCCAGATTTGGGCCGCCATTTGCCTGGCAGCAAGTAATTGTTTCAATTTCACGTCGGGCCTCGAACTTTTGTGCAAACTCTGGCCCCAAAAGTGTCCAACTTTCCAGCTTGTTGTCGAAAAACTCTCCAAAGAGCCAGTTTAGAGCTAGCCTTTGTGACTCTAGCTGGCTGCCAGCTAGAGGCTGCAAGTCGGAATCATCTCGCCAGTTTGTCGCGCTGCCAAACGACAACCATAATAATAAAACGATGACGGTCCTCTGCCCCGGCGGGCAGACAATAAATTGCGCCCCACACGCGTCCTAAGGGCGTCCCAAGAGCACAAGAGCAAGCGGCCAAGACGAGCAGCTTTTTCCGCCTTTTTCACCGAGTTTTCCGCCCACAGACGCCCCCAAGTCAATCTGGCGCTCGGGAGCTGCCTTTTCGGGCAGCAGTTGAGCTTGGAAAAGGCGCGATTAGTTGGCCAGTTCGTTTCAAATTAGGCGTAACTCGCTCGGCCAACGCTGCGCTCTGCTGCCACTCAAACGCAGACAGTCCCACGCGCTGCCAGCCCCTCTTAATTATAATAATAATACTAAGGCGCCTCATCACTTGGGGCCGCCGATGGCCAGTTGCGCCCACTTCCGCTTTTGTTGTTTTTGGCTCGAAAATGGGCCCGCTTTTGGCCCTTTTTGGGCTCGATAATTGGCCCGCTCGAGGCAGGCGACTCTCCTTGGCCGCACACAGTCTGTGGCGCCGCCAATCGATTGGCGAGCTGCGCAAGTGGGACGCCAGTCGCCCAGTAGGCGTGTGCGGCCGACGCGTGCCGACAATTGTCACTTGGGCGCCGCGGCAGTGCGAAGAGGCCGAGTGGAAAACGTAAATTGGCCGCCAGTTTGGTTTCTTGCTCGCCCACTTGGGCTCGAGTTGAGCTTGGGTTCAGCTTGGAGCTTGGGTTCAGCTTGGAGCTGGAAGGGCGCCAGTTTCGTGGAGTTGAGTGAAAAAGTGGGCCGCAAAACACGCGCGGCTGGCCCGCGAAAGCGACGTGCGCAGAGCTCGCGAAATACGCTGTGCGCTTGGGTGCGGGCGCTGCGCGCGCAGCCTCGCACACCGGCACAGACAGTCTGCGGGCCCTGTGCCTTCCAGTCGCTTTTGGGGTGTCCTTAGGGCGGCCGGGCGGCAAACTGGCAGCTCCAGTGCTGCAAACCGGCGGCTCCAGTGCGGCCTGGCGTCGCACTCGAACAATGGCCCATCAAGTCCCATTGGCAGCGGCGCGGCTAATTGAATGATCGACACTTTTGCGCGCCTTTGGCCCGGCTCGGCCGAGAGCCGCCCAGTGCGCCTCTGGGCCGCCCATCGAGCCAGGAGGGGCGCAATTGTGGCCTCGGACGGGCCAGTGGGCGGCCCTGATTCCTCGGATACAAATCAAATTGGAGCGAGCCGGCGGCGTGCGGGCGGCCGGGCGTCAAGGCGCCAATTTGGCCCCCAGTGCTTGGGCCGCCAGCAGGGGCGCCCTCGACTGCCGTGCGCCCCCGCTGGCCCCGGTGGAGCGGCGCCGACATGGACAGACCAGGGCCGCGTTACAATAATCTCTCGAGTCAACGCAACGTGTTCCCCACTCTCCATTTCTGGCTCACAAGCTCAGCTGTGGCGGCGCAGAAGAGCGCGCGTCTGCAGACAGTCCGATGCCGCGCAGTGTTCGGCTCACTGTGTGCACTAGTCCAGCAGTGCAGTGCAGTGCGCAGTGAAAAGCACGGAGAAAAGCATAGAGAAACGCATAGAGAAAGCGCAGTGCGAGGCAGCGCACGAGCCGCTCATTAGGTCCCGTATGCGCGCGGCCCATCTCGCTCGCGGCCCTTCGCCTGTGCACCACTGTGTGTGAGCCCGCCGGCTTTGCGGCCGGCCACTCGGCGGCAGGCGCCCAATTATTGCTCGCCACTGGCCGGCCTCGAGCGCCGGAAGCGAAATTCATGCGGCACTGAGCCGGCCGGCGAGCTGGGCCGCCCTTAGCGCCCGTCGGCCGCAGCAGAGGCGCAATTTCAAACGCGCCTGATCCTGATTGGCTTGGTCACTTGGCGGGGCCCATTTTCCAGCCAGGCCCAAATATTCCACCAGTGCAGCCAAGCAAGCAGTGCAAATCCCCTCGGCTGGCCTCTGGGCGGCCCGAATTTGGCCACCTCTGGCCAAGAGAGAGAGAGAGAGGCAGCAGAGAGAGAGAGAGTCTTTCTCGTGCCAGTGGCACAATTGGAGCCACAATGGGCCGCTTCTCGAGTTGCTGAACATTGACGATGCTCGATTGGTATCAATCAAATTTGATCGTCTGCTTGAATGGGCAACAGTTTTGAGCACTGCTCCTCCAGTGCTGCAGCAGCTTGGGCTCTCACATGCTTGGGACGAGCCAAACTGGAGGCGCGAGCCAGTTTGGCGCACGATTTGTTTGCGTAAACAAATCACCAAACACACACACACACACACTGGCCGCCCAATTGGGCCCCCCCAGCACGGACAACAAACACGCAAGTGGGACCTTCTCCAACCACTCGTTTGGTTGGAGGCGTCCCAGCAGAGCGGAATGTGTTTGAGCCATTTTGGCGGCCGCAAGCCAGCCGGCCGGAATGGAAATCAGCCCCAAGTTTGCGCCGATTGGCCTCCCAGCTTGCCCATGTGGGGCCGCTGGCCGCGGCGCGGCCCGCGCGTCGGGCTCAAGCGGGGCGCGCCCGCTGGAGCGCCCAAGTGGGACATTAGAGCGGACTGCTTGGCCCCAATTGAAACAATCGGTCGCCGCAAGTCCTCAAGCACGAGCTGGGCCGCCGCCGAGATGTGACTCCAATCAATTTGGGGGTCCGCGCCAGCTCGGGAGCCCGCACATGCCGAGAGGGCGTGGCGGCGGGCAGCGAAAAGTTCGCCGGCGCGGCGCACTATTCCCATGCGCCAGCGCCAGCGGGCCGGCTCGCGGCCCGCAGAGCAGCCGCGCGCCCGACGTGCGGGCCCCACTGGTGTTTTCTGCTCGTTTTGAGCGGCTCAGACTCATCGGAGCAGTGCCCAAGTCACGTCCGAGGCTGCGCCAGTGGCGGACGCCCCTCGTCTCGGCTCACTTGAAATTCCGCCTCCGACGCGGGCGGCCCCAGTCTGCAAACTGGCAAACCGCCGCCCAGCCAAGGCCGCCCCCACGTCTTGGAGGAGCTCAAGTCGCTGGGGGCGTGTCCAATGGGCTGGCGGTTTTCGTTTGCGCCGCCGCCACGTTGGCCTGAGGATGTTTTTCCAAACGAACCAAAGTGGCCGCACTTGTTTGCCACTGTTTTGTGCACTGTTTTGTGCACTGCCCAAAACACTCAATGGAGGAGCGCAAGTCCAGAAGTGCCCCAAGGACTGGCTGCAGCTCGCCACTGGCCGAGCACGCCCCCATCAAAGTGGAGCGCCAGTTTGATTGATTAAACTGGCCGCTGATTAAGTTGATCGATCATTTTGCGCCCTCCTCTTGAGCGCCTCCTCTTCCTCTGGGATCTTTGTCTTTGGGCCTGTTTGTTGTGCCGCGTCCAGCGAGCTCGCCTCGTCTCGTGTGTGTGTTTGTCAAATGGCTTGTCCAATGCTCCGGCCAGAAGATCAATTGGCGTCCATCAGGACTGCTCAGTTGGGCGGCCTCTCTGTTTGTTTGTAGTGTGCGTGTGTGTGTGCGGATTGTCGATTATTATTATTATTATTATTATTATGATTTGACTTTACTGAATTTGAGTCACGTCTAGTTGGGGCCGCAGAGCAAGCCAGTCTAGTTGGGCCAAGTTTTGCCAAGCTGAGAAGATTGGGCAACCGAGGAGAGTGTATTGGGCTGGTTTGAATTGTTCCGCCGGGCCAGAAGTGAGCTTGTTAGCTCGCAGCCTCCGATCAGCTCAGCTCAGCTGAGCGGCTCAACTCGCCCTTAGCTGCGCCCGCATTGCCCTGCTGCACGCGCACACTGCATGCGCCCCGCCCGACCCGCCCAGCCAGATTCGCGGTGGGCGTGGTCGACCGCCGTCCACGCGCACACACTTAGCTCGGGCGCACGTCTGCAGCTGAAGGGCGGCCACGCCCACGCGCAGAATTCTCTCCGCGGGCGCACAAAGTAGGCGTGGCCGAGCGGGGGCGGCCAATTGTGTGGAGTGCAGGCGCGGCTTTGGTGGCAGGGCCGCCCCTTAGGTCTGGGGGGGCTTCCAGGAGTTGGTTCGAGGAGGAGGAGGTTCAGTTGTGAGGTTCAGTTGTGTGGGACCTTGGGACCAGTTTGGTGGGGGAGCAATTTTTCAATCCTCAGCCAACTGGGCGCCACTTTGGCGGCGGAACAATTTTTCACCGCAGCACAAAAAAGTGGCCAGACAAACCGGCCGATTGTTGCCGGCAAGCGACGCTGCCGAGCACTTTATATGTCGGCCACCAAAGGGCCAAGCGGCCTCTGAACACAAGAGCAGGGCCCACACACACACACGAGGGGAGAGAGTCGCCCGCGCACTCAACTAAACTCGCCTTATTTGCCTGCCTGCCTGCCTCTCTGTCTGCCTGGCTGCCCAAATGCCTGCCCAAATGCTCGAATGCTTGTCCATTCAGAGGCTGCAATACACGAGCCACACACGAGCCACAATGGCCGCAAGTGCCGGAAACGAGCGCGGCCCAAACTCCGGCCGGAAGTCGCGTGCCAATTCAATTAGGTTGGCCAAGAGTTGCCTCAATGCGAGTGGGCCGCATTGAGGCAAGACTGGCCCCAGTGATGCAAAGGAGGGCGGCCTCTCATTCTTTTGAGTGCGATTCTGTTGCCTGAAGAATGGGAAATGGGAGAAAAAGGAGAAAAAGTTTCGTGTAATCTGTCTCTGTTTGTGTGTGTGCTTGAATCTGGCTCCAGAGACAAACTGCAAGCCGCCTTTTCTCTCCAAAACATTCTCTCGAACATTCTCCAATTGGCCAGCCCAAGTTGGCGCGCATTTGAGCATTGAAATCGCCAAAATCAGACCGAATTTGGTCAAATTTCGTCAAATTTCGGCCAAGTTTCATCGAATTTTGGTCAAATTTGGCCAAGTTTTTGGCGTCTTTCTGGCTCAAAAAGACGAGCTGTTCTTGTGTGCAGTTCTCGGAGATTATTTTCAGTAGATTTTGGGCATATTTCAACAGAATTTCTGGCTTTTCCGACAAAATTCTGACCAAAATCTGACCAATTTCGGACCATGAAAAGCGCCCAAAAAACGCTTCCTTTGCCGAACTTCTTTTGCAGGAAAGCCCATTTCACTGGACCGCCCGCACTTCCGGTCAAGAAGTGAAATATGGTCCAGCGTTTGGGCTTTGTTTGTGCAATTTCCTCCAGTTTCCTGCAATTATCTGCATTTTTTCTGCATTTTTTCGCCAAGTTTCTGGAGAAAACTTCTTCAGAATTTCCTCAAGTTTTCTGCAAGAAACTTCGGCTTATTGTTGGCGAAGAAGTTGGCAGTTTGGGAGGAGAAATTAGCGCAAAAGTCGAGCAAAAAGTTGCACGTTTTGAAGGAAAGAACAGAAAAATCAGTCAGTTTTCCCTCTGCTTTGTCTCTCTTTTGTCGCCTCCAAATCCAAACAAGCTGGCATAAATCTTTCCAGCAGGCAGCTTCTTTTCGAAGCTCTTTTGGAGCCTTCCTTTTGGAGCCTTTTTGGAGGCTCGAAAAGGGCCAGAGAAGAGGCCTGAATGATTGTGTTCGCGCGCAATTGGCCGTTGGACAGTCCATCGAGCTCTTCAATGGTCCATCTCACATTCGGGAGACTGTCCTCAGGCCTGAGGACAGTCTGAAGTGAGTCTGAAACTCAAGTCTCAAGTCTGAAGTCTGTCCACACTCTGCACACTCTGCACACTTCTGTCCCAAGCTCGTTAAGCTGGCCGCTCGTTAATCTCGTTAAACTTGAGCCAATTTGAGCAAAGCTGAACTAACTTCTTCAACCAGCCAACTTGGGCCAACATTTCAACAAAGAGCCACGCCCCCCAAATTGAGTCAGCAAGTGATTTATTTTAATTGTCAATTGTTAATTGTTAATTGTTGCCGCTTGATTGTTATTGGCGCTCGTTGGCGGCGTGGAAAAGTGTGCATTTGTGCATGGTGGCTAAGCTTAGGGCTGGGCGCCACTTGGCCAGTGTCGAGCGAGTAATTTGGGCCCAATTATCGTGCACTTTGGCCGCCTGTTTCAGGGCGCAAAGAGGCGCAAAGGGGCGCAAAGAGGCGCCCAAAATGTTGTTCCACTCGGCTTGCCCTTAGGTGCAACCCTGGCACTCTCTCACCGCTGCAGTTGGCCTCTCGTCGAGCTGCTTCCGAGCGGCCAAATGAGCAAAGCGAACTAATTCAATTAGCTGCCCACGCACCTAAGGGTCGGCCATTGCGCACTCTTCACGGCCAGCAAGCGCAAACTCTTCCCGCTCGGCCCCCAATTAGTGCTGCTCGTCGAGCGGCCAGACACGAGGGCGAACAGCGCGCAGCTCGAGTTACACGAACAACAGCAACTAATCTGGCTTGTCGGGCTGCCAGTTTGCTCTTCGCGCTCGCAGTTCGCTCGCAATCAGCTCCGAGCGGCCGAAACTCGATCCGTGTCCAGCGAGTCGCCGACACAATGCAGCAGTGTCAAGTGTCGCGAGCAAAGCGCTCACCTGGCAGCCAGCGGAAAGAGACTGGGCGCAATATCTGCAACTCTGCTCGCCTTTATCGCAAACTCGCGCCCACTCCTAACCTTTGGCCTCGCGCGACCTCCACTGGACGCGCCACAACTGCACGCAGCTCGAATGGACGCGCCTCAATTGCGCGCCTGCAAGCGCCAAGATAGCGCCGCCAAGACCGCTCCAAGGCGGCTAATCTTATTTGTTAATCTGGCTCGCTGGCCACTCTCTTGCTGGCCACTGTCTCGCCAGCCGCAGTCTAGCGCCAGCCACTGTCTCTCGCTTTTCTGCGCCCCCAAAGTGGGGCCAAAGCCGGCCACTTCCGGCCGCCAGTTTGGCCCCAATCTCGAGGGCTGAGGTGCGGCCGCGTGTGCGCGTTTGGCCTAAGATTTGGGCGCAAGATCGTGGCTCGCGCAAGACTGCCAAGCGGGCGACTTGGGGCGACTTTTGCGCCACTTTTGCGCGATTTTTTGCCAGCCAAACGGGCACTCAGCTCGCCCGGAAGTCGCTCGAGTGGAAGACCAAGTGGGCGAGCTTGGTGGCTGGCCAGAGACTAGCTGCGGCCAGTTGGCCCAGTTTGCGGCGGCCAACTGTCTCTGGCGGGCGAGCTCAGAGCTTAGAGCTTAGAGCTGAGAGTTGAGAGCTGAGGCGCGTCGAGTGGGCGTTTTGTGTCTCATTTTTGGCTCGTCTTTCGCCCGTTTGGCCTCATTTGGAATGAGGCGCCGACGAGCTGCGCGAGCTAAGCGCCGCCAGCTAAGCGCCGCCCGCATGATGCAAGCTCCATTGGCCAGCCGGCGCGCGACGGGCGACACGGCGGCCCACCTGGGGCGGCATCTGTTACACGACAGTGGTCAGGGGGCGAAATGTGCCGAGCGAGCTGGCACATTTCACAGATAGTCCTTAGCTCGAGCGAGGGGCGCAGGTGGGCCCAGAGAGGCTGCAAAAGAGCTGGCGGGAGGCTGCAAAAATGCCGCGCCCAAGGGGCAAAACTGCTCTGCTGCTCCAAACTTGCTGGGGCCTCGCTCGCCAGAAGAGCTAGTCTTCCGTCCGGAGCTAGTCTCCCGTCCGGAGCTGGCGGGCAATTTCAATTCGGGCCGCACGTGAGCGGCGCCCAATTGAATTCTCGTCGCCCACTCGGCAGCTGTTCCGCCCAGGCGCGACTGTCCGCGGCCAGTGTCTCGGCCTCTGGGCGGCCAGTTGGGTGGCCGCGGGGGGCGAGAAGGCGGCAAGCACGAGGAGGCGGCCGGCGCGGCTTATCGAGCGGGCCAATCAGGTGGGCGCGCCGCAGACTGGGGCCGGCGGGCGAGTCGCCCTAATGGACGGCTGACGTGACTGCAGAAGCCGCAGTGGAAAAAGTGCTATGGAAAAACTGCAGTGGAAAAGCTGCGCTTTGTGTGCGCCCAAAACACTCCAGTGTGCAATGTGGGTTTTCTGCAGAGGACGCATCGTGCGTGCGCCACAGACTGTGTGCGGCAGACTGTGTGCTGCAGACAGTCTGCCGCACACAGTCTACGGCGAACTGCGCGCTGCAAAGTGTGCGACGCGCACGAAAAGCCAATGCCAAACCAGACCTAAGGGGCGCCCCCATTGCGGCTCACCTGGCTCGTGGGGGCCCGTTTGCGGCCGGCGTCACACTTGCGCGCCGGGCGACTTTCCGCTTATCGTGCGCGCGTTGTTTGCTCGCCGCCGCCGCCCAATTGGCGGCCAAGTGGCGCCGCTCTGGGCCGGACACGCGCCCGCCGCACGCACCAAACGGGCCCCACCAGATCGAGATCGGCCACTGAGCGGCGCCCAACCAGCCCAGCGGACCTAAGGGCACTCTCCTTCCGCCTTGAGCCGCCCCTTTTGGGCGCCCACAGTCTCGGCCTGAGACTGTGCGCCCTAGACGCCCACTGGCCAGCACAAAGGGGCGCCAACGGTTGCGGAAACGGCGAGGCGACTTTTGATCTCGATCTCAATCTCGACGCTCGGGCGCGCCGCACACTGTCTCTGTGGGCCCCACTCTTCGGGGCGAAATTGGCCCCTCGCTGGCCAACATCGGCCGCTCATTAATCTCATTAATCTTGCTCCTCTGCCTGGCGCCCACTTGCCGCCTCTGGAGAGTGGGGCCCTCGCGGCGCAGAGAGCTGCTAGAGGCCAGCTTAGCTGGGGAGCCAAAAACAAGGGCCAGTCTGGCGCTTTGTGTACTTTTTCCGCTCGCCTGCCCAAAGTGGCGCCCGGCCGGACGCGGAAACACACTGGGGCGCCCCTTTTCTGGCCACTTCTGGGCGCCACTCTGAACGCCGGTTTGTATGAGCTGCCGCGCGGGCGCCGCTCGAGTGCCACCTGGCCAGTGGGCGGCTAATTAGCCGGCTCGTTAGGACGCTGGTCGCGCTGGGTGGCCCTGCAGCGAGTGGGCTAGAGAGCCGTCGCCTGAGAGCAGCCCTAAGGTGCGGCACTGTTTTCCTTTTGGGCCTGTTTTCTGCACGAGGATTCGCGCTGCCGCCAGCCGCGCTCCTGGCAGACCGATTCCCTGCACTCTTTATGCCGCACACTGTGTGCCGCAGACTGTCTCCCGCGCACTGCAGACTGCGGGCGCCGAATTCGGGACTGCGCTCGCAGCAGAGTGCACACTGCCCGCCGCGGACTGACTCTCTCGGTGCACAAATTCGGACCAGAGTCAAGCCCGCCCGCAAGTCAGAAGGGCGTGACGCCCCAGCCCGAGCCCAAGCCAAACATTTGTAATTAAATAAATGTCACCAAAAGCCAGCCGCCCGTCTCGCCGAAATGGGAGCCCCAACCTAAGGGCGGCCCCCATTTCTGCCCAATTTCTGCATTTCTGGCCCCAATCGCGCCTCTGCTCCAACTGCCGCCCGAGCCACCTGGCCCAAAAGGCACAAGTGGCGCCCACTCAGCCGAACTGCGCCCACTTCCGGCCAAGTTTGCAGCTCCGAGTCTGCGCCACGCCAGTCTCTGGGCGCGGAGGCTGCACCCAAGGGTGAGGGTAACGGTAAAGAGCGGCCCAGAGCAGATGTGGCGTCTCTTATCAGCTGGGCCTGGGCGGCCACTTGGCGCGCCCGCTGATTGCCGCTCCTTAGGGGCGGCGTGAAAGAGGCGCAGTGGTGCAAAGGCGGCCACTTTCAGGCTGCTTGCGTGCGCAAATTCCCGCCAAACGAGCCACACAGCAAGCCGGCTCCTAAGCGCCGGCCTCTCCCAAGCAGCGAGCAGGCGCCGCCAAAGAGCCGCCGGCCGAACTGGCGCCAGCCGCAGCCAAACAGTTTGAGGCTCCTCGTCTGTGATGGGCATTTGCTCGCTTGCGCCAGTTCTCTTTGCATGTCTGGCCAGAAACTTGGAGCAGATTTGGCCAAAGAGTGTTCGCCGCAAAGAGTGTGGCCCAACGACGAGCTTTGCCAGAGCCGAGCCATAACTCAGATCGATTTGATACAAGGGGCGCTGTTTTGCCGCTCGGGCTGTGCAGAGGCAGAGGCAGAGGCAAATCAGATCGAGATCTGGCTCGAGTGGAGCTCCTCAGAGAACAAGAGGCCGCCGCCGCAGACTGTCTGCGGAGGAAGAGGAGCCACAACAATGCAAAAGGCGCCACCAAACAGGCCCACTTTCTCGCTCTGCTGGCCCTTCGAGGCGCCTCGCGTGTTGCGTGAGGCTCGGCCGCCAAATTGGCCGCAGCAGCCCACTGGCAGAGCCTCCAAAGACTGTCTGACGCTTGCCCGAGACGCTTCCTTGAAACGCTTCCTTGAAACGCTTTCTCCAAACGCCTGCTCAAAATGCTCGCTCCAAACACTTTCGCCGCATTCTTGCCCCAAGAGCTCGTCCCAAACGCGATCGGCGACGCGCTTTTTCTCAAATCTGGATTGTTGCAAATTAAATTTCATCATAAAATCGCAAATAATTGGCCCACAGGCGCAAGCTGCCGCCCGAGCAGCGCCAAAAGCGCCCTCAATCATCGGCGTCCAATGTGATGGTAGCGCACACAGTGTGAAGTGCAGACACTGTGCAATGTGCACTGTGCACTGTATACAGTCTACAGTGTGCACTGTATACAGTCTGCGGCCGCCACTGTGCACTTTGTGTGCGACGCAGAGAATGCAGTGCGCGTCAAAAATACGGTTACATTTCTAGGCAGCGTTGCACGGAAATCTATCATCCTATTTTTAGCGAATAGTGTGCCCACTGCGCGCTGCGCCCGAACCTTAGGGCCCGCTCGGACAGGCGCGCATTGGGCGGCCGCAGACCAGCGCCCGGAATGCGCCCCAGTGGCCCGCAAAGTGTCCGAATAAATATTAATTCCGCCCCAGAAACTGCCCACTGGCCACCCAAGGCGCCCGCTGGCCAGCCCGGCCAGTTGGAGCTTCGAGCGAGGCCCCACTGCGCCGGCCGAAACTCGAACTCGGCGGCCCTAATCTACCAACAAGTGCCACCTGCTGGGCCGCCTCGCCGCACACCAGCCCGTCTGTGTGTCCGTCTGTGCGCTGTGTCTGTGGCGCAGTTGGGCCGCGGCGGAAGCTTAGCGGCGGCCGATCATTGTCAGCGGCCAAATGGGGCCCAGCAAGGCGAGTGCCTCGCCCCAAAAGCGCTCAGTGGCCGCGCTGTCTCGGCGCAATCTTGCCGAGCGCCGCGTCTTCGCCAGGTCTTATCGCTGGCCAGCTTAATGAGCTTTCGGCCGCCCAGCAAGCTCGGCGCGCGCCTCCAGCCAGCGCCCCAATGAAGCGGACCATCAGCGGGTCCAGCGTCCACTTCCGGCGCCCAAATGGGCCCGCCCAGCTGGAGGCCGCCGGGGCTGAGCAGCGGCGCTGCTTAGCTGTGGCGCTGCTGAGCTGCGGCAAGACAGATCCAGGCGAGACTGTGGCCCACGAGCGCCCACTGCTAACGAGCGCACCTTAGGCCGCGTGGCCACAGGCCTCTTGCTGGGCCCAGTCTTGCTGAGCGTCTTGCCGCACCTTTGCCGCCGCCGAGCAAGCCCCAGTCTCGAAGGGAAACCCAGACTCCTGAGTGTCCGGCCGGGCAATCAGTCAGCGCGCTCTCCATTGGCCTTGTCGTCGCCTCTTAGGATCGGCCTTAGCGAGCAACCTTAGGGGCGCCCATTTCGCGCACGATTGATTGCCCGCGCCTAATGGGCCGCCGGCGAGCAGGTGCCGCCCCTCGCCGGCCGGAAGGGCGCCGCTGGGGCGCCGATCAATCTTGGACCGAGGCTTTTGGCGCCCTAAGGTACCACACAGCTAAGGACTAGGACGAACTGCAGCAAGTTGGCCCAAGTTGGACAGAGTTGCACCATTTTGGACGAACTTGCACAAACTTGCGCGAACTTGCGCGAACTTGGACGCGTTCCAATCGGCGGACATTTATGCGCAATTGCACTGAATCAGCAGCGCCACTTGCGGTTTTCACTTTCACTTCCACTTTCACTTTCACTTCCACTCGTTCGAGCAACTTGCTGGCCGGCTAATTTTCGCACCAAACTTTCCCAACGACCAACTGCCGCAGACTGTCCACGAAAACTGTCCCAAACGAGCGACTGTCGCCCGCTGGAACCTCCATTTTGAGGGCGCCACTTTCCGATTGTTTCCCAACGAGCCACATTTCCGCTGAGCAAGCCGCCCACTTTCGCCCAAAGCAGCTCGGCAGTCGCTGGCCAGCTCACTGCCGAGCTCACTGCCGAGCTTTGCGGCATTGCGCCCCAAATGTGGCGATCAATTTCAGTTTCAGTTTCAGTTTCACTTCCAGCTTCACTTTCAGCTCCAAGCCAGCACAACAAACGCCCACTTTTCAATTCCGTTTCCCATTTTCCAACGCCTCCTCATTGGCCAATGTGCTAGCCCCCAGGCTTCGAGTGGGCCACACTGAAGAGCCAACTCGCCTCTTCAGTGCCAAAGACAGTCTCTGGCGCGAGAGAAGTTGCTTTAGTCCAATTTGTCGCCAGTTGAGCGACTCTAAGCTCGCGCATTCATTGGCTCGAGAGCTAAAAGCGCGCAAAAAGGTCTGAAAAAGCTCTGAAAAAGCTCGGAATATGTTCCAAAAGCTTCAGGAATCTTCATCTTGAAGTTCTAGATAGTTTTTGGAACGTTTTCCATAACTTCTAAGAGCAAAAGTCGCCATTTTGGGCAGATTTCTGCACGATTTTAGGCCGATTTTTGTTCGATTTTGTCCGATTTTTGGGCGAAATTGGAGAAAAATTGGCAAATTTAGCCAAAACTCGGCCAAAAATCGCTCAGAATTGGCCCAAATTTGCTCGAAATTGCAAATCTCGGCCCAATTCCAACTGCTCGTACCTAATATCTAGCGCCAAACTAGCCCCACTTGCAGCTCACCTCTGGACTGCACTCGAGCGCCACAGACTGTCTTGCGAGTGCCACAGACTGTCTTGCGAGCGCCACTCACTGCAGGCGAGTTCTCTTTTCCACCAGGCGCCCAATTTCCGCCCCGAAACTCGCCTCCAGTGGCCCCCAAAGTGTCGCCCAAGTTGGCCACATGCCGCCAGTTGCAGTTGCAGCTGCAGTTTCACTTGCGCCTCAGCTGCCCTTAGCTCTGGAATGGAGCCCAGCCGGTTTGGCTCCATTGGCAACAAACTGCGCAAACTGCACAAACTGCCATCGAGCAGCAGCCGAGCAACAAACTGGCGAGCAAGTGTGAGTTCCTTCTCCGGCCGGAAGCTGAAAAGGGGCCCCAATTGGATCATTTTAAATCCATTAGGATTGCCTTTGGCGCGCTCTGACTCGCCGGCCTCAGTCTCTCGCCTAGTCCCAGTCTCCAGCTCGACTCTTGACTCTCAACTCTCAACTCTCAAGCCTCAAGCTTCAACTCTCGATTCTGGGCGGCCACTTGGGTCTGGCGTTGGAGCAGTGGCCTTTTGGGCGCTGCAACTCGAACCAGAAGCGCAGCCTAAGGGCGCGTCTGGCAGCGCTTCAACGGCGCCTCATCGACGTTGCATCGACGTTGCATCGACGTTGCATCGACGTTGCATCGACGTTGCATTGGCGCTGCTTTGGAGCTGCATGTGGCTTGCATTTGGGCTGGCTGGCAGTCAAAACAGTGAGCCCAAATGCCTTAGGTCGAGCGGCAGTCTGTGCAGAGTGGCGACCATTGGGGAGTGCCTCTCGCAAGAGTGAGCCACTCGCAACTGGCTCACTGTTGCAACTTGCTAGTCGGCCACTCACTGTTGCAGGCCGCCCACTTCGCCTCACTGCAAGCCGGCACGTTTTCCAAATCGATCGGCTGCCAGATATCTGGCTCTAATCTCGTCCGATGGCAAGCGCGGCTCATTGTTTATATGGCATCTTTGGGGCGCCATTCATGAGCCGCCATCCAGCAGGCACCACTGGCGCCCCATCGGCCCCACACAGTCTCTAGCGAGCAGCAGCCAAGCTCTCCTTGAGGGGCGCCTTTCCGGCCGCCTTGAGGTGGGCGCCAGACTGTTTTAGCAGTAACAGTCCCCCGCTCGCATAATTCCAATATTAATCAGCCTCATCTGGGCCCTTTTTCACTCACTTGCACGAGCGAGCCAGCGCGCCAAACTGGCTCGCTGGCCGCAACTTGGCCAGAGAGTGTCTTGCGTCCAATCATTCATCATCTTTTCAGTTCTCGTGCAGCCCAAGAGCAAGACACAAGCACAGCTCGGAGCCCATTTTGTTGCACGTGCTCGGCGGGGCTGCACGCGCGCGCCCCAAAAAGCGCCCACTTTGCACACTTTTCCTCGCCCACTTTTTCTCCTCTACTTTCCCTTTCGAGCTCTCCTCATTTTCCGCATTTCCGACGCCCAATCGTCAAAGAGGCAAACACAATGCCGCTTTGTTCTGCTCGCACGATTGCAGATTCTCCTCCTCGTTCATCTCGTGCAAACCAAAACAAACTCCACGCCCAGACACAAGGCCAATCTGGCGGCGCAAACTCTCTCCTGATAGATTTTCGAACCTCAGCTTGTGCTCCCATTTTCTCACAAAGCAAACTCGCCAAAGCACACCACTTTGCTCTCTGCAGTGAGAGCCAAACTGCGGCCAAACCCAAGCCAATCTTGCTTCTGCGGCTCGCCAACCACTGCAAATCGGCCAGCCACCCATTTGCCCACACCCAAGCACTGCCGCCTGCTCGGCCAAGCGCGGCCAACTCATAAATATCCTCGCCAGCGGCGCCCAACCTCCAACTGTGCTCGCCTTCTGCTTTGCCCCGCTCGGCCCGAGATATCGGACCTTAGGTCGGGCGAGCTCGGCAGATCTTGGCCTCCAGAGGCTGCAGATTTCCATCCAGTTTTCCATACAGTTTTTCCTGCACTTTTTTCTCCACTTTTCCGCGCTGCCCAATGAGCCGACGGTCAAAAAGGGGCCCCTTTCGTCGAAGAAACTTGTCTAGAAAGCCCGCTGGAAAGTCCAGCCCAAACGGGCAGCCCAATTGGCCCTCGTCAGTCCATTTCACGCCGCCCAAGACAGTGTGAGATAAGCCGATCAGCAAGGAGCTTAATTCGTGCGATTTGTGTGATTCATAAGATTCGCGCGAATTTTCGTACGTCGAAAATTTGCACGAAACGTACAGAAAACCAGATTCATACAAGGGCAACTGTATGCAGTGGCACGAAAGTGGCACCAAAGTCGCACACAACTAACCCAATCGTACAACCCAATCGTACAAAATAATCATACAAAACAAATGCAGACATCAAGCAACAATTCAGGAGCGCCCCTCGCGACATTGTGGCCACACGCGGCGACACAGTCCACTTGGACTGCCTGCCCGAAGCTTGGCCCGAGCCCCAGATCCAGTGGCGCCACAACGGCCAATTGATTGATTTAAACGACTCCAATAATCGACTTTTGACCTCCCTGGCGGACGGAAGCGCCAAGTACGCCATCCAAAGGATTGCCAGCGCGGGCTTTAATGGGCCGGCTGGCGGCGGGCAGCAGAGCTCGTCGTCGTCCTCGCCACTGCTGCTTAGCGAGCGTCCAAACGGCGCCCCGGAAGCCAAGGAGCAGGGTGGAATTAATGGCGCCGAAATGTTAATGATGCAAACGGGCGCCGACCAGCAGCAGCCGCCGGCGGGAAACAATAACGAGCGTTCCCCTCAAGCTGCGAGCCAGACGGAAGGGCCGGTGGACTTTTTCGGCTCGCGGCTCGTGATAAGGCAAGTGGACAAGATGGACGAGGGCAAGTACACTTGCCTGGTGGAGACAAAGGGCTCGCACCGAATTATTGAGCGCGAGTCGCCCGCTGGCCAGCTCACCGTTTCCGGTAAGTAGCAGCTCCATTGGGCTCCATTGGGGCCACTCATCAGTCTCTCCCCCTTCCCACCTGCCCTTAGCTTGGCCAAAGCTAAGCTGCTCTTCGTCCAAGACTGAGCAGAGCTTTGTGCCGAGAGCTCGCCGGATGCTCTTCCGGTGAGAACACAGCTCTTCCACACCTCAGCTTGGGCCAAACTTTTTGCAGGACCCCCAACTAACCAGAACCGCCTGATGTGATTTCCCACCCGAAAACGCTTGCTTGGGATGTCTGAACGGACACCAACTGGGCAAAAACCGTCAAAAAACGTCAAAAACCGCCAAAAAACGCCAAAAAAACGTCAAAAAACGCCAAAAAACCGCCAAAAAACGCCAAAAAACGCAGTGAAACCCTATTTCATCGAGGCCCCCGCCCACCAGAGCGCCCAGGTGGGCGCCCAAGTGCGAATGCGCTGCCGAATGGGCGGCGACCCGGAGCCAGTGATCTCGTGGCGCCGGCAGAACGGGCAGCCGTTGTCTGAAAAGTAAGTGTCCTTAGGTGTCCTTAGGAGTGCGGGCGGCGCCCACACGACGCCAAAGCGTCGTCCACTGTCTCAGTCTTGAGACTGCCTCTCGCAAACTGCCTCTCGCAAAATGCTCCTCGAAACTGTCTCCCGCAGACTGTCTGCGGCGCTCAGACTTTCTGCTCGCCGTTTGCCGGCCCATGACAGTTGGCTGCAAATCGGCGGCGCTGAATCTATTGTCATCCTCTGGATTTGCCCGCACTTCTCTGCTTTCCGCGCCTCCTCCTCTCCTGTCGGCTCTAAATCTTGCCGCCTTGCCCTCCCTTCTCGCTCCATTTTGCCCCATCCCAAGCGGCGCCCAAATGGAGTTCCCATTCGAGCCAGCCAGCAAGGCGCCAGAACAAAGGTCTCCCTCCGGCAGACCAATGTGAGCACGTGGCGCCAACTGGAAGCTCCGCAAGCGCCGCAATCATTACCCACAATCATCGCACGCCAATCGTGTCATGATACCATCACCAACTGGTGTCCGCACGACCGTCTGAAACGGTCGTCTGAGCTGCGCGAGTTGTCTCCTCGTCGCAGCATAGCAGCATAGCAGCATAGTGGCATAATGGGGCCCCCGAAATGCGCCCCAAAAGTGCCAACAGACTGCGCGCGTCTGTCTCGCCCACTCTGAGTGCACATTTGTCGCTCGGTTGCCCTGGTCTCTCTCTCTTTGCTGCCTCCAGCCAGCGACGCACATTTTCGCCCTGATGGGCCAAGATGCGACGGCCGGACGAAAACAAGCTCGACAACATTAGCTAAGCTCTCTCCCTTCCCGAAAGGAAACCCCCCCCAAAGGAAACCACTCTCTGCGGTTACCTTGCGGCAGGGCAGGCCAGGCTGCTCGCTGGCCAAGTGTTCGCCAGTCCGTCTTGCCACTTCTTTTCCTGTGCACTGAGCGGCGTTGCCATGGCGCGCCCCGTGCACTAATGGTTAATCTGGCCGCCTGTCTGCCGGGGCTTAGCTGCGGCATGACTCACATCATGCATGTCTTTTGGCCCTCTTTTGGCCCCCCTTTTGGTCCCCCTTTTGGCCCCAAGCGCATTCGAATGGTGCGCCCCAACGTTGCGGAGTAATTTGTATATGACACCTGTGTGGCCGGCGGCAAACTGTGTCCAGACTCCTTCCAGCTGGCCGGCCAGCCAACGCAAACTGGCCAGCCCAAAACAACGGCCGCTCCCCCAAGCGGCCGCCAAACGAGAAGCGACACCAAAGCGCCGGCAGACTGTCTCTGGGAGTGCGCTCAGTGCACACCATCCATCAGGCCCGGCGGAGGAACGGCGCTCGAAACTGAAATATTGAACCTGTTCCCTGCGGTCTTGTGCGGCTAGATGTTAGCGACTAGATGTTAGCGGCAGGCGAGCTTGGCCAGCTAACATCTCGCCAACATCTAGCCAACATCTAGCTCGCCAGCAAGAGTGTGTGGCGCTTCGTGCTAGTAGACACGAAGCAACATGGAGATTGCGTGCCTGACTTAAACTTGTCCCTTGTTGGTTTAGTGTGTCTCGCGCGCCGATTGGCCTAGTCTGTGGCCGTTTAGCGTCCACATTGCCTGTCTCATTTTTCCTCCATCCGTGTAATCTCGCAACTCTCTGGCTTTCTCTTCCTACTCTCTCGCTTGCTCTCCCTTGCTCTCAGGCCGCCTCCATCATCCATCCTAATCTATTCTCTGCCAGTTGAGCGCTTTTTCCATGTCGCTCGGAGGTGACGATCAAGGTGGCTTGTAAGCGAGGACAACATATGGCATGCACGCCCACAAACTCATGCTCGCGGCCCCATGCAATGCACATTGGACGAACAGGCGCGTGTTTGCCCTCTGTCTCTGTCTCTCTCGTGTCTTGGCACGACAACAATAACTGGCCCATCAGTTAGCCAAAAGTGCGCGAAGGGAGAGCACGCCAACCGCAGACAAGCAACGCCGCAAACGCCAAATGGTCATCCCTCTTGACACCGCGTGATGCGCCGACAACTGTCACCGGTCTTGGGCAAAAACAAAACCCCCTCCCATTCGGCCGCCAGACCTTTTCAATGTTTTCCTTGTGGCCGCAATTACTTGTCGGCCAAATGGTTCCTATTCCTCCAGCCCAAACCTGGCTAACTCCAGCACATATTGCCCTGCCCGCTGGCTGGGCGCCACTGCCTCGCCGGAGTTGCAGGAGCCGCAGGAGAAAGCTCCAGAGGCGGACAAACAGCAAACAGTCGTGAGGTGAATCGACAAAATTATTTCCCCCTCCTGGACACTGGATCACGTGCACGTCGCCGGCCGCCTCTGCCAGTGGCGTGCAAAACTCGCTCGCCAAATGGCGGCCACCAACTCTAGTCCTTCGTCTAGCCTCGTCCATCCTCGGCCCACTTGGCCGGCTGGCTCGGCGGCCATGATAGCGATCTAACGAGCGCAATTTTAACAAGAAACGACACACACATGAAGCTGAGGGCCCCGCTGCCTCACCAGCAGCCAGGCCAGCTTGTCTGTCGCTCATTCGCCATTTCATGTCTTCCAACCCTAGACATCAACTGGCCCCTCTCGTTCGTCATTGTGTTTACATTCTCTCTCCTGCTCGCTCTTTCACTCTTGCTCGCCCCAAGAGCCACCCAAAGCCTGCACGATGGATTGGTGTCTCTCTCTCGTGGGCAGGCCCAAACAATGTGCCGCCGCCGCCGCTCCAGAGACGTCGCAAGGTGATGCCCACCTCGGGAGATAATAAAATTCTCCTTTCAGACACTCTCTAGCATACCAAGTTGCTCGCATTTGCACGCCGCCTCATACAGATGCCATCACGGCCCACAGCCCCAGAGAACCTGTTTGTAATTTTAACGCCACTGGCCCATTTCCGTCCTCTTGTTTGACGCCCAAACTTCTCCAGCCTCATCTCCTGGCCGTTGCCCATCTCCTTCTCGGCTCCCCAGCTCCCCAGCTCCCCATCTCCTCAGCCTCTCAGCAGCAGCCATCCAAACAGAGGGGGCCCACAAACCTTCTTGAAGGACCGTAAGCAATTTTACAAGATGGAAAGCTTCAATGGGCGTGCGTTGTTTGTTCGGAACAATATAGCAACAGCACACAGCTGAGGAGCTGTGGAGCCCATCCTCTGGAACGGTAATAAAAATGAAGGTGAAGACAAGGGGCCGAAGCTTGAGGGCTCTTGTGTGCCCCAAATGCTCTGTGTGTCCATGGGCGAGCTTGGACGATGGGCTGTTTGTCTATTCCTTTGTGATTCTAATCAAAGTGGCGCAATGCCTGTCCCAAGTCCACGACTTTCCTCATATGGCTCGCTCCTCCCAAGGCGCCTTATGCTCTCCTCCAAATACACGTAATCCCATTTCTCCTCTCACATGCTTTCGGCCAACCGCTCGCTCCTGCTTGCTACTGACAAATGGTCTTTTTGCCCAGCTAACCATCTGTTTTGGGATCCCAAACAAGCGCCTTCTCGCGCGAACGATGATAAATCATCACCGACAAATGCCCCCTCTCTCCTTCTCGTTGACGAATCATTCCTCCTGAGCGCCCAATAATCGATCGTCCAACCGCAACCGCCAAAGTCGCCAGTTCACCGCCAATACTCCCGGCCGCATCCCATATCTCATCGGTTATCCTGTGACCTCCTCACAGGCCATGATTGTCGCTAGCCGCAATGGGCTGCATAAATCAATTCCTTTCTTTCCATTCTCTTTTCGGCCACACTTCAGGTGGTGAAGACAAATATGAGCCCGATAAGCATTCACCTCAGCCACATAGGCAAAAGTTCCAACTCGCAACAAATCTTGATAACAGCCTCTGTCAGCCTAAATGCTCAATGCTCCATGCTCGATGCTCAATCCTCCATGCTCAGTGCTCAATGGCCTGTGCTCAACTTGCTCGGGCGCTCCTTCAGCTCCATGAGCTCCATGAGCACCCGAAGAGTACGGGTTTGCCAAGACGCAACTAGCGGGCTGATTTATGTGTCGTTCGACACAGGGAGGAAAGTTTGCACCTGCCCATGTCGGCCGCTTTCAGCGTGATAAATTGCCACCAACTGCCTGAACACCGTTATGCCAACCATCCTTACCTCTTGCCAGTAACTCAAGGATTATCCAGCCGAGATTGGCTGACACAATTACTCGAATTCTATTAGCGCACTCGGTTCTAATCCTATCCAATACTAACCCACACGAATCTCCTATCTTCCACACGAATCTCTCGTCTTCCACCTGCATCTCCGAAAACCATGCCCAACATCACCAATTCCAATCATTGACCTCGATTGAATTGCATCTCCCCGAGCAGGATCACAATCGATCCGAGCGACAAGACTCTCATATTGGACAGTCTGAAAGTGACCGATCAGGGTGTTTACATCTGTGAGGGGGAAAACAACGCCGGTTCCGCGAGAGCTATGGCCCAGGTGTCTGTTAATTGTAAGTATGAGTCCAATATTTCGCCAATTGGTTCCACGGTCTACGATTAATATACCAAGTTTGATTTTATATGATTTTACTTTGGATATTTCGAAAATAATATCGACGATCTATTTGAGGTTTCAAATTGGCAACGATTGAAACAAATCCAATCTAAGATGCTCGATCGGTTGCATGAACCTGAACTTGCAAAGACGCACTCAAACAGGTCGAGAGATTCGCTAAAGTTCGTCAGCGAACTTTGGCGAACCATCCACATAGAGCTGGTGCATAATATGGACTGAGTTGGCGCAGTCATTGTGGCGCCATCTCTGCGAGCGGCTGGAGCTGATGCGGAAAAGTTCGTTGGCCAGAACTGGCTGGCGCGCAGTGGTCAGCTCAAGAGACAGAGGGCGGTGCAGGCGAGAGATGAAATCTCAATCCTGCTCTCATCTTTTCCCTCTCCTCCGGGCTCTCATCTGCCCGACTGGACTGCCACGCGAAATTCAGGCTCGCCCGGGCCTGACTAATCTTCAGGCCTGATGACGAAGACCAGGCCCAGTGGATGCACTTCTACAGCTTCTTCTCCCAACACTCCGAGCCAGCTCCGCCTGTTTGGCCCGAGAGAGAACCCACGCTACTCAGATTGCCGGTTCGAATTGCTGCTGGAGCTGCTAATTGGAGCTAACACTCTTCTCCATGGTTCGTGATCAAGAGAGACTGGAGTCCGCGGCCATGCATTGCGGGCCGCCTGGACTCCAAAGCAGAAGCAACAGTAGTGGTGCTAGTCTCTGTGGCACTCTCTGCGTGTGTGTGTCTCTCTGTGTCTCTCTCTCTGTATCTGGCGCACTGGTTTTTGTTCTGCCTCTGGCACTGCGTGCAAATGTTCTGTCTCTCTTCCACTGTGCGTGCATTGTGTTTATTGTGTTAGCAGTTTGGTGTAGCTGTGAAAAATTAATGAAACTATGGCTTGCGCCTCGCAACTGGCCAGCAGCACTCATGCACTGCAGAAGTGTCGGAGAGATTATTCTAATGTCCTATTCTTGGCAAAACTTTTCTGCGCCGCCCTGACTCATCATTAGTGGGCTCCTCTTGTACTTTTTTTGGACAAAGCATTCTTCAAAAAAAAAAAATCCAATCACACCCTCAAAGGGGCCAATTTTTGCTCAAAATAATAGCAAAAATGTATCCGCCATCCAAATCCCAATCAACCAGTAACCATCTCTAACAATATAACGTTTGTTAAAATTGTCAAACTCAAACAACAATGTCATACATTGGCGGACCCTCAATCATACATGATCTCTTATTGAATTATATCACTATCAAAACTTGAACCTTGACCCTCATGAAAACTATACATGAAAAACTGTCAAATCAAAACGGCAAATATTGACTCATCACTTGGTGTGAAACAACTGTTGATACCTTGGTCAAAAATGAAACCTACCGAATTTTTTATTCTATCCCGTAATGCACATTGGTTTCCATTGTGTATATTACACTCCAAATATACACTATTCTACCTCATGTTATTAATCTTGACTCATATCACATCATTATGCCAATCGATGGACTTTATCCGACAATATCCCACATTTCCAAATCATGCAGCTCGTCCAAAGTTCATCATTCAGCCCTCGGATCAAGAGGTGGAACTTGGCTCAAGAGTTCAGCTCAAATGCTCCGGTGAAGCAAGTCCAACACCAATGTTGTACTGGTATAAAGAGGGCCATAGACAATTAATGTTCCCGTCTCAAACATTAAGCTCAATTGCAAGCAACAATAACAAATTCTCATCTGTGCCCCAGCCAGCTGCACTTGTGGCTGCTATGCCACAAGCTCCAACAACAAGTGATACTAGTCCATCTATAAACAAGTTATTTACAATGCCAATCAGCCATGACAATCTATTGCAACAAAATAGCTTCAGTAACAATTATTTCTCCAATCGCATTTATGTCGACAGTCAAGGAACCCTAAATATAATCAATGTTACCTCAAGTGATAATGGCTACTATGCATGTGCTCTAATCTCACCGGTTGGTTCCATCATGGCCAAAGCTAAATTGACTGTAAGACAAGCTCAAAATAGCCAATACAGCTCGTCTGGAGACTACTTTAATAATTACCAAGATTCAAATCGAATCAATGCACTGGTACCAAACGGAAAGTACGAACTTCTACCACCTCCTGTGATCAAAATGGGTACATCAAATCAAACTCTTCCCACTAACACATCATCAGTCCTACTGTGTGATGTTGTTAGTCAAGTAGCCTATAAAATACAATGGTTTTTCGACTCTCAACCATTGCAAGAGGATCCACCTCGGGTCACTGTTCTAGATAACGGCGCGCTAGGTATCAACAATTTAAGAACTAGCGACTCTGGATTATATACATGTGTTGTAACAGCCGCGAGTGATCAGAATTTACCATTGGCGAGCCCTTTTGAGCCCATAGACTCGTCCATGCTCACTTTGGCCCCTCCGGTCCAGCAAACAACATCCCACTCATGCATACTCAAGGTTGCGAATCCGACAAATCCCAATATACAATTCTTCCGGATGGATATTTTTGCCTATCCATCTTCACCGGGTCCAGCCTATTTGTTGTCAACCAACGGTGAGGATGCCATCACCATAGCTTGGTCACCTCCGGCTGATTCTGGAATATTACCTGTCAAGCAGTATGTGGTAGAGCATTATGACACCTCTCAGGAGCATTTGGGATGGAGGGTCATACATCGGCCCAATGGGAAGGAATCACTACTAATAGACGGGCTGTCTCCTGAGGGATCTCACTTTTTTATCATCAGAGCGACTAACAGTCATGGTACGGGACCATCCAGCGCCATTGCAGGACCAATGAGGACGATTGCTGGAGAGAGGCTTTATCAACTTGAATTACAGAGGCGTAAAAATCCATTCGGAACTGAGATGCCCACGGAGGCTAGACATGATGCGAACATGGCTCGGGAAAGATTGATGAATATTGCCACAAGTTTATTAAGCTTAACCCCAGTTAGCTCGAGCAGCATCCGACTGCAGTGGTCTACGCTTGCGAGTAGCAATTCCTCCTCCGATCAAGGCATTGGTTTCTCTCCCCTGAATAGTTTGGCTATGAGTGATTATTTGGAAGGCTATTCGATTAGGTATAGAGCAGTTGGAATAGGCGAGAGTCTGCTCAGTAAGGATCCTCTGTTGGGCACTAACTGGACTCCAAATAATCTGCCATCTTCTTTGCCCCTGATTACATCATATGTGGATGAGGAAGAGACGATGTCAATTGCCAAAACGAGGAGAAAACGTGATATTTCAGGCTCATTCTACGATTTTACACAGGAGTTCAATGAGGTCAGGGTGGCAGATCATAGTACAGAGCATTACACCGTCAATGCACTGAGACCATTCACAATGTACCAATTCTTCGTAGTGCCTTATTACAAAGATATTGATGGTGTTCCAAGTAATATCCTATCTGCCCAAACTAACGAGGACAGACCCTCGGTAGCGCCGCCAAATCTAACCATTAGACCGGTGAACAACACTGCCATCCGTCTATTGTGGCTTCACATTCCTCCGATCTATGCAAACGGCATCATAAGAGGTTATGTTGTCCGCATCAATCGAAGTGATATCCTCAGTGAAACAGCTCAACAATCTTCTCAGCTAAGCTCAGTTGCTTTCACGCCAACTAGTTCAACGCCAAAAACATACACAGTACCATTATCTGGCCTTACTATTGCACCCCTGACAGCATTTAATCCGGAGTCCAAACTTCAGCCCAGCCTAAATGGGATCCAACAATATGTTGTCATGTACGATGTTGCCAATTTGACTTATAAGTCCTTTTACTCTATCCAAGTGGCTGGTTCCACTAGTGTCGGTCCCGGGCCATGGAGTGAAGCTCAAAACTTTGTGATGGACGCAAAGATATTATCAAACCAGCTGAAATTTGCCAGCAACGAATTTGATGATGTTATGTCCAAATCAATCCTAACTGGCGCCCCACAATCCTATGAGAATTATCCCCCACAGATGCAGGGCATTTCAAGCAATGGAATTTTTATTATATTACCCGTGCTCTTGATTATCATTTCGATCTCATTTATTGTCTGCTTTATATTGTACCGCAGAAATAATCAAAAAGTGGTCACATGGAAAAAGACCATTAGTGAGCACTTTACAAACAAATTTTACATGCCATCAGCGGTCGATCACCATCTTCATCAGACGCATGCACGCGGCGGACCAGGCTCACTGCAGCAGAATATTTACGATCATCAGCAGCACTTGATTTATTCCGCTGGATCAGCGCAAATTGTTCCCTCTGTGGTGCAAAATCAAAACATGTGGGGCGCCGCCACAATGGCTAATGGTGGCATTAACTCGAGTGGAACTGGATCACTATCTTCACATGGTGCCGGCGGTCTCATGACAATCAACACGGACCCAAATGCAATGCGTGCCAAGGTCAACAACGGTGATCAAGTTATCCTGATGAATGGCAATCACATTGGCGACAACAAAGACATCCAGGGCAGATTTGGTCGCGGAGTTGTTGGGCCCACACAGCACCAGCTGATGCACCAGTCTAGCATGGATTCGGCACGCTCCTTGACCCATCACCCAAACCATCATCAGATAATCCACCATGGAGGTGACTATTATAGCGTGATAAATAACGTGGCCGAGTATGAAGAATTGGATCAACAACAGCTGCGCCAGGGAATGCAGCTGATGAATGGTAACGAACGCCATCAGATGGGTAGCAGCAACAGTGATACAAGCTGTCCATCTTCTGTCACCCGTTTGCTGCCTAACCAAAACTACAATCGCGACTTGTTGCGGAGAAATCTGGCCAATGCAGAGCAACAACAGAGACAGGAGATGATCCTTCAGCAGCAGCACCAGCTCGGAAACGGAAAGCAGCCATTCATCACCATGATAAATGGTAATGAAAACGGTGCCAAATTCCAGCAGCAACAGTCAAAATCCGCTCTTTCACCCTATGCCACGACAAACCTGACCAATCAAATGGTTCAACAGCAGCAGCAGCAGAATTTGTTCCCAAATGGCCAGATAAGTCTGATCGATCAAACTAGACTGCAGCAGCACCAGCAGCAGCAAAACTTTTCTCTGCACGTTGGGGGAATTGGCGGCGGCGGAGGCGGCGGCACAACAACCATGGACGACTCAAAGGTTCTCATGGGCCATCATCAAATGAATGCCGCTGGCGTCGTTGGAATGGGTGGAGTTGAGATGCAAAATCATTCCTTCAGAACTTTGCAAAGAAATACACCCAACAATTTCCATGCCAATGCGAGCCTCACACCAAACAACAACAACAATCAAGTGGGCCAGATATTCGTGCAAAATGATATGCAAACAAGCACTCATGTTAGACCAATGAAACAGATTCCTAACTATGGCCTCTCGTTGGGCCAGTATCACGGAGGTGCGAATGTTAATAACGACCTGGTCACTACAAACATCACACTAAATCCAATGAATTCGGCCGATTCGAAATCAAACTTTTACGAGCACATCGACTATTCGGCCCTGTCCCAGGAGCAACAATTTCAACAGCACCAGCACCAACACCAACAGCAGCAGCAGCAGAACAATCAATTCAAGCAAACTAATGGGGAACTAGCCCAGGGGAAACAGGAGAGAAATGTCTCAGCCTCCAGCTCGAATGGCTCGGTTCGATCGCCTCCAAGTAAGCAGTCACCGGAACAGCAGCAGCAGCAATCAAAGTTCAAAAAGGGTTCCAGCGCCAATGGGGTTTCCTCCACATCGAGCGGATCAATGGGCCTGAATGGAGGCGGCGAGGAGGCGCATGACTTGCGTGTGTTCACTTCTGCCCATGCGCCAAGAGGCGCCTCATTCGAATCGGCGGCCTCAGGCGAGCGCCAAAGGCTGACCATGAATGGCAATAGTGGCGGCATAAGGCAGCAGCATGAGGAGGATGAAGACGATTATGGAGTCATTATTGAGGGAGGAGGAACAATGCTCTCGGACTCGGCCCACGAGGGTCAAGGTTTCGCCAATGACCAGGAGGACAACGAGGACCAGGCAGACGAGACGACGGCATTGAGGCGAGGCCAGCCGATGGCCTCGAACTCTAGTGAGCAACCCCAGCGAGCTCGTCAGTTGTCGAAACGAAAGAGGCAACAGCAGCGCAGTAGACAGCACAACAACAATCAAAAGATGGTCAACTAGCTAGTGAGCGAAGGGAGCACATGCCGAGCATGGACTGAAGCCTCTCTGTATGTTTGGGGGCGCCCATAGTAGTAGTTATGCGCGCCAACTGATTGATTGACCACATGGACGATGGTTAAATGTGACCGGAAACGGGTAGAGAAATGATGTGTGAAAGTTGGTAGAGGGCGGCTTTTTATTTACACAAAAGTTGGTTGTGTAAATAGCCAATAGATTAGAACGAAATGATCTCAATTTATACAAACACACAAACGACTGAGGCTGATCTCGACGCTAATCGACAGCGTGCTTTTGCATCGAGAACAGCAGCATCCAAAGTCAAGTGTCGAACGAGACACCCAGAGCCACTGTGACGTGCTCCCTCTTTAAATGGGAAGAAGTACTCTCTCATGGACACTCTGATCTTTGAGATCAGTTCACATGCGGGGGAATGACCAGCGATGGGCTAAGAATCGACAAGTGGGCTTAAGGTAAAGAAATAAGCGAAACTGTGTTGATGTTGATCAATAAACCAAAGAGGAAAAATCCGAAATTCACAGTGTGTCTTTGTCTCTCTCTCTCGCCAAACCTATGCTCTAATGAGATTGTTTCACAACTCGAAGCCAGTTTCACGCGATCACCTACCTGTTTATTGTTCGCAAACGTCTCTCTTTATCTTTCTAACTTCCAGTGAGTGTCTAGACTTAATTTCTCGCTCACCTCTAGCTCAAGAAAGCAATTCCATATAGTGTCAACTGATTAATACTGGCCCATTTGTCTTGGATTGGCTGCTCGTTTGATTTATGCCTCCTTTTCACTCAACTCTTTGGCAACTTGAACTCTTTAAACTTGTTGCATCTTCTTCTTCGCGTGTTTGATGACGAAGAAGTGAGAGAGATAAGAGAGACTAGATGTACTATAATTGAATGGGATTAGCTTGAAGTGAGAGTTTCAGAAGAAAGTTGCATGAGTTTGCTCGTGTGTCATGGAGTGTAATTTTGTGGTTTTTTGCTGCCGTTTTTGGCTAGATTCTTGCAATGAGAGGAACACATGTTGAGCATTGATTTAACTTGACACTGTCTCTGGCTGGCTTCTTTTCAGGCTGCAGTGAACGCGTTTGCCTGAACTCTTCGTTGCCTCAAAGTGCTTGTCTCTTGTTCACTATTGCTCTTGAGTTTTGTCTCTCTTCTTTATCTCCTCCAACAGAGACACTCTCTGGCCGCACTTCACCATTGCCTGTCTTGCTTGTTGGACATTAAAGTGGAGGAATCAAGGTGGAAAAATTGCTTGTTGTGCTAATTGGCAACAGTGTTAAGTGAGTGAGACGCAGGAGAATGAGATGAGAGGAGCTGCCCCCAACTGGCTGGCTAAAGATGCGAAGTGTCTCAGTCTAGTCAGTCAGAAAGTTAAATGGCCAGTTAGTAAATTGGAGGCTGAGCTCTTGGATGAGTCTTGTAGTAGTTTGTTGTGGTGGTGCAACTATGTTTCAAGAGCAGCGCGCTACAAGCTGCCCACTGAAGAGGAGGGCCAATTGATACTGTGCAGTGCAATGTTTATGGCCTGGCAGCCAGATTGTAGACTGTTGCTGCTGCTGCTTTGGACAAATGTGGCATTATTTTCCCTTCAGATTAGCTCGCTCAAACTCTCAGTAGCTAACACAAGAACACGAGCAGCAAGAGCATCCATTTCCCAGCTGCCTATTGGCTAATCCCTAATGATGTGAGTTTGATCTCTTTCTCATTTATATCTCGGATTTTGGAGAACTTTTTCCGCCAGCAACAAGTGCTCGTCTGAGTCCAGTTGTCATCCAGTTGCTCCTATCCCAAGGGGGCACATTTGAGTATCTCTTCATTAAACTAGCTGAGCTAAACGGAAGAAGAGAAATGCTCCGGAAAGAAGCCATTTCTTTCTCCATTGGAGGAAGCCAAAAAGAGAGAGAGAGAGATCTACATGAAAAGCAATGGCAATCTCGGAAGACTGTGTCTGGTGGCTGCTCGCTGCTCGTCCGCAGCTCGAGCACTTGCCCATGTCTAAGGCGCAGGGCAATGCAAACATCAGCATGGCCACTCATTGCGGCCAGTCTAATTGGATGCTGCTTTTAGCAACTTTATGCTATTTAGTGTTTTTGGAATTAAATTATTGCAACTGCCTGTGAGCAGTGAGTCTGCCTTGTGCACGAGGAGGATGAAAAAGGGAACACTTGTTGCATGATAATAATCACTCTCTCAAGTTGTTTCAATTTGTGTCTCTCTCTCTCTCTCTTGGGCTAAATAAATCACCCTCAAACTCTGGCGTTCATTGTGCACAGTAGATTGAGAAGCACAGAGAGATAGAGAAAAACAGACGCCAAGTGGCGACTGTTCCAATGCAAGTGGGACACAAACGCGAGTGGAGAAAAGTTGCAAAAAGTGGCTCGTATCTCCATTTGGACTCATGGTGGCGCACACTTCTCGTGGTTGCTCTCACAGGAAGAGGAAAGTAAAGTCCCAGAGATCAGCTCCAGGTGGAGATGGTGCACTGATTCAATTATCGCTTCCACTTGAACACAAGAGAATTCAATGCATGAGAAATGGTTTTGGTTTCCTTTATTTTGGTGTCACTTCTGAGGGCCACTTGTTGCGTGCCAAGATTATCCAGAACGAGCTAAGGACGAGCCTCCTTTTGCAGCTGGTCTCTGTCCATGTCGAGGTTCCCAATCGGCAGAGTGTGCACTTTGTGTGTACTTCTCCAATTGGAGAAGTACACACGGTCAATGGGCCATTTGGACGTGTATTTGGCTGCGCAATTAGATACTGAGGTCCAGTGCTGCTCGCCTGCCTGATGGTGCACAAACAATGTGCAGAAGCACTGCTTTCTCCATAGCATTAGTCCATACACTGCGATTCACACTTGTTATATATTATTATCATCGTATAGATTGTCTTTTTTTGATCGATTTTCACTTGAATCTTCACCGATTTTCACTCAATTTTTTTGGGAGATTTTCACCTCTTTCCGCTCTCCTCGCATGCGAAGGATAAGCTGCGGAAATCAATAATAAATTATAATAATAATAAAAATAATAGAAATAATATCGTCAATAAAATAGTTGATTTTGGCTATTTTACAATCAAATCATTCTTGCTCACTTGTTTTCTATCCTCCAGCTTTTCTGTCCCAAGCTCCTCGAGGCTCCTTGAAGACAAGGCCCTCCAATGGAGCCTGTTAGAAAGCTACTTTTGGAAAGTTGATTAAGGTAATTTTGGTGCTGGTTGAAAAAAATCCACGTTCCACCCACACTAAGGGCACTTGAGTTGCCCGTTTGGAGAGCTCCTTTGGCGTTTCCGTTTCCACTTCCGCTTTTGCGACTGGCAAAAGCGGAAGTGGTTCCCGCTTGGTAGTTTTGATAAAGTTGATCATGAGACTGTGTTGGGAGATTGGATTCTCTTTGGTCTGAAAGCGATTCGTGAGTATTGAAATGGGGCCTTGTTGAGGCAATGCAGCGAGACAGGGTCGCTCGGCGGCCAGAGAGTGTCTATGGCCGCGAGCCGCGCCCACAAGAAGGGCACTCCTTTCAGGCCCAGTCGAGGGCCGCCAAGTTGGCCCTCAGGAGGTGGTGGTTGAGGCCGGTGCTCTTCATGGGCCTGAGTGGCGGGCGGGGCCTAGAGATTGGCTGGGGCGGTTTCTGCTGCTCGCCAGCGCCCAGCAGAGTGTGTCTGAGGGGCGGCGTTTCCAGCGAGTCGGAGCGCACCTGAGCAGCCTCCAGGGGCGCCATCCACCCATAGGACTGCTCCTCGAGGGGGCCCAGGTGGGCGCCGGGGCTGAGGAATGGGTGCGAGTTGGAGTGGAGCTGCTGGTGCTCTAGACCAAGATCGAGCTCGGGCTGGTGCTGGTGGCAGAGGTCGCAGCCGGCGCAGGAGATGAACGCGTTGGCCCCCTCGGCCACCACGCTGGGCGCCAGATGCAAGTGCTCCTGGCCGTTCAGGTGCCACGTCTCCATGGCCTTCATGAGACAGGCCCAGGCGATGATCGAGGGCGGATATAGGGAGTATTTGTATTCTGTTTGGTGGTGTGTGTTTGCGTTGGCGCGGCCACAGGCACGACAATGGACATGATTGCAGTTGCAGTTGCAGTTCGGGGTGTTGTGTGGGTCAGGGTGCGCGGCAGGAAGTGCGCAGAGGGGCGGGCGAAAGTGCGAGAAGCGGTCGGTTAGTGGTGTTGCTTTTGCTCAAGTTTTTTTGCTCTAGTTTTCATGCAGGACCAGATTGTTGTTGTGGTTGGGGCGCCAAAAGCGGCCCGTGCACTGCAAGTGCGGGCGAGCTGCAAGCGCCAAAAAGCGTGCACTACGGGAAAAAAGAATCGAGTACAGAGAGAGAGCCGCGCACAGTGTGGAAAAAAAGAAATGTCCGCCAGGGGGCTCGAACGCGGTCGTGAAAGGGGCACGCCCCCCTGCTCTCGTCTCCTTCTCAGCTCCCGCAGCTCAATACCGCGTAGGCCCACCGTCAGCCACGCCCCCTTAAATCAAGCATCCGCAGACGCTCCCGCGTATCAGTGTTCGAAGTGTTTACCATTGTGCTAGAAGTAGTTCATGGGTGCGCGCGCAAGATCTGTACTCGTTTCTTTTTTCCCGTAGTGTGCGCTGGCCTATGGGAAAATGCGTGCGCGAGTCCAAAACAACTGGAGCACAGTGGCGCGCGTGCACTGGCTGCTTCTGTGTGCAGTGCACGGCGCCCACTCGCCTACTGTGCAGCCAAATGCACTACAGTGTGCGCCCCCATTTTGGCGCCAAAAACTCTGGCCCCACTCCATTTTCTGCCTCCCAAAGTGGCGCCCTGGCCCCGACCTTCAGCGTGACCCACTGGCTCGAGTGGCCGCCGCTTCTGGGCCGCGGCTGATTTATGCCAAGTGCAGGCCGCCACACAAGGGCGGCCCGTTAGCCCAGATAAAGAACACGGGGCCCCTCAATGATGGAGGGCGACACGCAGGCCCAAAGTCAGCGCCCAGCCTCTGAGGCTGGCCGGCCACTCGATCAAGAGGTGTCCTCGACGACCAGTGGCTGCTGTGTGTTCGTTTGGGGGCGCAACTTGTCGTCTCGAGTGGCTCGAGGGGGCAAAGTTGGTCCAATTGGGCCCATCCTTAGTGGTAACTTTTGGCCACAAAAGTTGCTCGAAAGAATAGGTGCAAAACGAAAAGTTGGTCCTTCGTTTGGCCCTTGTCTCTGCGATTGTCTTTTCGTCCCTCTCGAGAGCACTCGAAAATGCGTGAGAAACGGGAGATAAAAAAATCACTCCGGATGATTGATTCTTTTCAGCGCCCCTTTGCGCAGTCTATTTGGCACCGATTGGTGTCAAACCTGTGCGATTAGGAGCGGCAATTAATGGAGCAAAAGTTGGCGCGAAAATTGGGTGCAAAAATGGGCAGCTTCTTGGAAAATATGGAAAAATCTCGAAAGATGCAAAAACGGGAATTGCAAAAAATTGCAAAAACTACGCAAAAATCTGCAAAACTTGGTCCAGATTTGCAATCTCCAATGCAGAAAGATGCAGAAAATGTAAAAAAGTCTCTGAAATCAGCTCGAATTGAATCGCAAACTTACCTAAACAACATTCGACAATCATTCGTTGCGCCTCCTCTTCGATATCACTAATTGTTTGCTCGTCGTCGAGTTTCATTCGTTTGATTAAAATGTCCAAATAATCAACAGGTGTTATTAATGCAAGGTCCCATTTCAATGTGGTCAGAACAAAGAGTTCCCAGGTTTTCAGTTCGTTCAATGTGATCAGATCTTGTGTATAATAGATCAAGTGTTTGGCTGGAATTTGGTAAGTTTGGCGCATCTTTGAGGCCAAAAGGAGGCCCACAGCGCCGAGGAGTTGCAACTGTGTTCGTTTGGTTCTAACAAATGATAAAAATCTGTCAACAATCAGCATGCTGAGTGGGAAAATGTCTGGCTGACACTCTTCGGCAATGCAAACGTCTCGCATCCAAATGGCCAGTTCGCGTCTGTCGTTTTCGTTGAAGTCGCGCTGCAAACGCGACTCGAAATAAGACTCCATCTCTTGTCTCGTCTCGCTGGCCAACATTCTGGACAACACGTGCTCGTCGCTCAGATAAACTGGGTCCTCCATTTTGCTTTTCCCTTGAGCAAAGGTTAGCTCCGTTGGGCAATGCTTAGCGCAGCTGACGAACAGATACAGAGAGAGAGAGAGAGTGTCTGCTTTAAAGCTTAGGATCAATTTTTCGAGTCGATTTTCTTCCAAAAAAGTCGTATAATTATCCAATTCGATTGGCTGTCTTTTCCAAGTGATGAATGATGAAAGTCGTCGTCTTGGCTTCTTCTGGCTGGTCTTGTTGTGTCGTTTTGGTTTCCTAGTTTTCTAGTCTATCGTCTGACAGCTTAGGACTCGCTCACTTGTTGCTGCTCGTTGTTGTGTTGCTCGTCTTGGCTGCTCGCTCGTGCTGTTCGCCGCTGGCCAGTGCGTGTTGTCTGCGCACCTCCAATCGCAAACTGTGCTGCGCTCACTGTGGAATTGGTGGAAACTTTAATTTCAATCTCGGAGTTTAATCTTCTCGCTGGCAAAAGGACAACAACAATGAAAACAAAAACAACAACAACACCAACATCAACACAACCAGAAACAAAAACATCAACACAGGCCTGCGCTCTCACCTCTTTTCTGCTCTTTCTCTTGATCCTAGTCTGCGCCCTTCGTGTGTCTGTCGACTCTGTGGCCGCGCTAAAACTCTCTGTGGCTGCTCTCTCTGAAGACCACAAGCTCTACAAGCTCTACAAACTCTACAATTCTACAACTGTAAACTCCAAACACTGGCCCCTCCCAACCAGTTTGGCTCTAATTCTTCGCCTGCTCGCCTTTGCCCCCACTCACTGGCTGCTATAACACCTCTGGGCAAGTATTTTCCTCCACACTGCTCTGACTGCCTCTGCCTCCCCCTAGGCTGCTCTTCGTCGGCTCTCCCAAGCGCAGAGTGGCCCTTGATCACTTTCTATACTTTCTCAGCCCCCGATTGTTTGTCCTTAGACAGCTCATTGTTGTTGATGTGGTTGTTGTTGTTGTTGGCCCGCTGGAGTTGGTTCGCGTGGGTCTGCCTTTCTCTTGGGCGAGTGCGCGGCGCGCATCTCGCTTCTTTATCGGCTTTTGTGCGAATAATTGTGCGCAAATTTGAATGCGCGCGCGCCCAAGCGCCGCCCGTGCTCTGCGTGTCAGGCTGCGTGCCGCCAGCCAGTGTCTGCCAGCCAGAGAAACCAGCCAGTCGCGCCTGGGCCTGCTCGCAGCTCGGCCGCCGGTGCGCAAAGTGGGCCGATTGGGCGCGCGCGCGCCCTGCCCACCGGCGACTGGGAGCTGGTTCGGCGGCGAGCTGAGGGCGCCGCCTGGGGCCTGGCTTCTGCGTGTCAGGCCGCTGGTGCTTCGTGTCAGGCCGCGCTGGTGCGCTCGCTCAGCTCGGATCCATTAGTGCAGTGCGCGCGCGCGGCGGACTGAGACGCAGACTGAGACGCGCGGCTCGTGCGTGCTGCGCGCAGCCCCAGCACATTCCAGAGGCGCGCGAGGGGGAAGGAGCGTGGCGCGCCTGTCACCACTGGCCAGCGCCAAGTGAGTGAGAATAAGATGCTCGGGGCCCACACGATGCGTAAAATAGGCGAGAGCACGCACTCTGCCCACTGCCCACTGGCCAGCCACTGCCCAGTGGCCGCCGCCGCCTGGCCCAGGCCCGGCCCAGTGACCAAAGTGGGGAGCAGGAGGCCCCGCGACGACACACAACAGGCCCAACAAAGCCCCCTCTCGAGCTCCTCATCCGCGCCATCGGGGCCCGCCTGCCACTGCTCTGGCTGCACTGGCCACTTGCTCGCCGCAGAGACGCTCTCTCCACTGGCCACCAGCCAGCAGCTCCGGTCAGCCAGCCAGCCAGCAGCTCGAGCCAGCCAGCCAGCAGCCACTGGCCGCCGCATACTCCAGCCCGCCCTCCGCCAATACTTTCACTCCCTTGGTCTCCCTCATCGGCCTTTAATCACCAGCGCCGGCCGCGCTCGGCCCTCCGCTGTCTCTCGGCCGCACTTGAGCGCTTGGGAAGCGGCGGCAGTTGTTGTTGTTGTTATTATTATCATTTATTATGATTATTTTCCCGCGGCCCCTCAGCCTCGGCCTCTGGCGCGGCTGGTGCGGCGCGGCCGGCGAGCGCAAGTGAGCGCTGCCTGTGTGTCGGCGTCGTTAATTTTTCACTCGCCTGTTGGCTGATAAACTTGCATAGGGCCGCCGACACTTGCAAATTTCCAGCTCGCCTCCTCTGGCCGAGCGGTGGGGCCGCGCGTGCACTTGGGCGCACTGGCCGCAGACTGTGTGCAGTGGCCGCGGACTGTCTTCGGCGGCCGCAGACTGTCTGCCGCGCTGATTGGGCCACTGCACTGTGCACCGGCTTGAGTGCAGCGGCCGAGTTCAGCGCGCACTCCGCACGGGCCAAGTGCGTGCAAATCAATGGTCGTCGCCCAGAGCTCGCACGGCGCCACACTGCTCGCCCGCCGCATCGCCGCACTCCTTCCAGGAGCCCCAATTGGAGGGGGCCCATTTCGGCAAATTAAGTCCACCCTCCTCACTTGTTGCTCTTGTTTGCTCGCCGGCCGCCTGTTGCCGCCGACCCAGAGCAGCAAGAGAGACAGGCTGTCTCTAAAGCTCACACGAGGAGCCAAAAAAGGGAGCACTTGCGTTTTGTTTCAGCCCCTCCACAGGCCACGATCAGCGCTCGCCACTTCCACTCGGGGCCAAGCTCAAGTCGTGGACCGGCGCCAAGTCAAACAGTCGGCGGACAACTGTTAGTCCAAGCGGACGACTGTCTGAAGAACCAACGCGGACAGACAACCAGCAACTGTTCGAGCTCCTCGTTGCGCCTCGGCCGGCCCGCTGGCCTCGAGCAAGGCAGCGGACACAACTGGGCCGGCCCCAATGGAATCTGGCGCGCTGGCAGCACCTTTGTGCGTGTATATTTAATCAACGGCGAGGGAAAAATTATAACCTGCCGCGCTGGCGCCGCAGACACTCCGCCGGCCGTCCCTTCGCCTGTCAGACCACTGGCCACTGGCTGCCCGCTGCTCGTTGCTCGTCCGGCCGGCCGGCCGGCCTGTTGACCGTCTGTTTGTCTGTTTGTTTCTCTCGGCGTGCCGCGGCGGGCGGCGACCAGCCGCCCTCAAAGGGAGGGAGCCCCCACTGGCTGCGAGGGGCGCGCGAGACAAGTGAGCGCGACGGGCTGGCCAGCGTGCCCAGTTTGCTGGGGGCCCGCCCGAGATGCCACGCGGCCCCATCGGGAAGGGGGGCGCCCAGTGGGCAAAAATGGGAGCAAAACGAGGGCGAGAAGTGAGCCACCAGGGCCCCAAGTGGAGCGGGCGGCCGAGACAAGCGGCGCAAACGAAGCGCGGCGAGCCAGCCGCCGCACTGGCTGGCGGGCCGCGCTCACTGGGCGACCGCGCTGACTTGCGGGCCGCGCGGCGGACGCTCAGCGCGCACAGTTCGCCGCCCGCTGCCCGAACGGGACGCGCCCACGTTCGGGCGCGCGCGCGCGCCCGCCGCTTGTTATTGTTTTTCTCGCCGCCCGCTTCACTTGTTTGCTTTTGCTGCCGCTCCGCTTTGGCTCTCCTTTGGCTCTCCTTTGGCTCTCCATTGGCCGCCTTTGGGCGCCCTTCCCCTCGGAGGGGCAGCCCCCGCTGCTTCTGGCGTGCGAACCGCTCCAAACTCACAAGCCATATTCTAGCTCAACTATGCTCCCTCTTCTGCCACTGCTGCCCACTTCACCGCCCGGTTTCAGCACCATCAATTCGAACCGCCTCCAAGAGGAGCTGCAAAAGGGGCTGCAAAAGGGGCTGCAAAGAGCCTGCCAACTGGAGCCCCAGTTGCTGGAGGGAGCCCTAAGGATGCATAAGGGCGAGCAGGCAACCACTGCGAGCAACAAGCGAGGACTACCAGAAACAACTTAAACACTCGCCAATTGGAGGAACTCTAATTCCTCCAGTTCCACTAACTCCACTTGGGCCCCACAAGCCAAAGAAGGAGCCGCCTTTTCTCACATTGTCCCGCCCGGATCGGGCCGCCGCTCGCCCCCCACTGGCCGGCCACTGTGGCTCACTTTTGGGCGCCCGTTTTGGGCGCATTTTGAGCTCACTTGGCCCCACTGAAATTAGCGCGAATCGGCTAAAATAAAAATGCCAAGATGGGAGGAGAGGGGACGGCCAGTTCGTGGGCAGCAGAGCGGCCCTAGTCTGTGGGCCAGTTCCACTTTTAGGCCCAGTCTCTGAGGCCTGAGAAGCGAGAGGCAACAGGCTGGAAAAGGCTGAGCCTTAGCTGAAAAGGGCAAAAGTGAAGCCAAACTGGAGGAGAGAATCTCTTGCCTCTTCTTGCTTCTTGCTTCTCGCTTCTTGCTTCTTGCTTCTCGCTTCTTGCCTCTGTCCCTTCTGGTTGGGAAAAATTGCAAGTCCACAATGTGTCCGCCTCCATTGGGCCCGCTCTCTTGACACAACAACAATGGGACCACATTCCAGCGCGCTCCCAACCCAGCGGCTCAGACCAAAAGGATGCGCGCCGAGCAAACACCACTGGCCCTTATCACTGGGCTTCTTTATCGTCGGGCTGGCGTGCGGCGCTCAACCAATGGCCAATGGTCGGCGGCCAGTGGGCAGTGGGCAGTGGACACTGGACACTGGACAGAGCAGAGGGGAATGAAAATAGAAATGGAATTGGAGAAGGAGAAGGAGAGAAGAGAGAGTTGCGGAGTGGATGAGGATGAGGATGAGAGAGAAAGCACATTAAATGGAACGACGCCGTGGGGCTGGGGTGGAAGAGTGGCCGAGGCGGCCTCTCTTGGGCCCTTTAAATACGGCACAAGAATAGAGGGTGGAAGATTGGGAGATTGGAATTGGAATTGGAATTGGAAGGGGGGCCCAGAAGTGTGCTTTGGGGCGAGAGTGGAAATGCAAACTAGACCATAGCTGCGGCTTGGAAATGCGCGCCAGTGCGGCACCAGCACAAACACGCTCCAATGTCACTGGATTGAACGCGCACAGACTAGCTCCAATAATGTGCACTCTCCATTGGGACTCTTGCTCACTGTGCGCAAGGAAACAATTTGGCGCGCGCCACTGGACTGCTTCTGTGCGCCCTTGTCTCTCTTACTGGCCCCTCTTGGGCCTGTTCCTGTTCCGCTGGTTAGCCAGCGTTCCCAATGCTCAGTTGTCTTGTTTCCTCTGTCTTCTGTTTTCCCTTTGCCCCTCTGTCTCGCCCGCTCCTCGCCGGCTCCCCTACATTAGCTCGACATTAGTGGATTCCTCACTCAGTGGGGCCGCTTCCGAGGAACAGACAGTCCGCGGTTTTTGCGCACAATGGTGCCGAGTTGGTCGCGGCCCAGAGCCAGTGGTGTTTGTGGTTGCGCTCGAGAGAGAGAGACTGGCCGAGCCGCAGTGCACGACCCATGCTAGTGGGGATCCATCGGAACTGGTGCCGGGGAACACTTTAAACACTGGCCTGGGCGGCCGAGAAAGGAGAAAGGAGAAACGAAAGGCGAGAGTCGAGAGTCGAGGAGGGAGAAAAAAGGGCCAAGAATTTCCCTTTGCAGTGGGCCTGTTTGCCGATGTTGAGCTCGGCTCACGAGCCGGCAAGAAATATTGCTCTTTTGCTGGGGCCCAGAGCAGGCCTGTTGCTCCTTTTGGGGCGCTGGTTTGCATGGCGTCTGAAAGGGGCAGCCACGGGCGAGCCAGTGGGAGCGCAGAGACAAAACAACAACAATAACACTCCGCTGGTGCCAGTGCACTTTTGCGTGCGAATGCGAGTCACTGTGTGCAGCAAGCAATAGGCAGCAAGCAGCAAGCAGTAAGCAGTAAGCAGTCAGCAGTGAGCGCGTGCAGTGCAAGTCGGCCCTTTGCAGCGCCGCAGCAACACTGCAGCCCAGCACAGTGGGCGCACCGTCTTGTGAGCTGGCCGTCCACTGGTCATCCACTGGTCATCCTCTGGCCATCGTGACGAACAAATGAACGAGCAAAGGAGCACTCCTTCGAACCAGCCCCAAGCCTCAGGGCCCACTGCGCGCCTCCACGTCTCTCTCTCTCTCTCTCTCTCTCTCTCTCTCTCTCTGTCTCTCGGCGCCCGCCCGGCCCCAATCCTCAGGGGCAGGTCTCGCGCCTCAGACTGGCTCCCACCGACCAGACTGGCCGGCCGATGATCGCCGGCGCCAACCCACTGCCCCCGACAGTGAGCCCTGTCGGCCTGAACACAATTGCGCACTTTGATCTTGAATTTGGAGAGGAGAAAGAGGAAACTTTCCATTATTTCTCCTCTCCTCTCTTTTCTCCCGCTCCTCCTCTCTCCTTGCCTCTCTGGTCGGCTGGGCTAACTCTGGGCTTGCTCTCAGCCTGGCCCTTGGCTGCGGTCGGCGGGCCAAAGTGGGCCGAAGCAGCGGCGGACTGGTGAGCGGAGATTTCTCTCTCTTTGCTCAGAAGGAACCAACTAGACTTGGACATTGGGAATGGTGCAGAGGTGGGCGAGAGTGTCGGGCTGCAGAGGCGGCGGAGATTTGGAGATGGAGATGAAAAAATGGAAATGATTCGGCTTTTGTGCCGGAGGAGGCAGCCAGTCCGATGATTTAAAGATCCAGTTGATTGGTTCTCGGGCGGCCAAAGTATGCCCCCAAGAGTGGCTGGTGCTGCGTGCTCGAGCTGCTTGTTGTGGGCCGCAGGGAAGCACGCGGAGAAAATCAGACTCACACGCAGACTGAGGCAAGCCAGACTGAGAAAAGCGTACTTGCCACTTTGGATCTTCAGCCAAAAGTGGGAGGAGGCAAACGAGAGCTTACTACTTAGAGCTCCTCTGGCTCGCTTTATGGGGCCCCTTTTTCCCATTGCTCCACGGCAACTGGGCCCAGCTTCGAGTGGCAAAATTAGACCAGTCGCGGCGTGTAAAAGGCGCCACTTGACGCTGCATGTCCACTTGCCGGATCAACTTGGGCCTTCGGCTTGGGCCTCGCCTCCAACTCGGGCTCGGCTTCGGAGCGCGCCAGTCGGTGGCGAGCCAGCCCCAGAGGAGCCCCCAGTGCTCGGGGCCAGAGGGAAGGCCGAAAGGGCCCCAACGGTGTTTGCGTGGAGGCCGCCCCTCGGCTAGAGTGGCGCCAAAAAGGAGCCAGTGTTTGGGTTGCTCGGACAAAGCGAGCTCTTGCACCTGAGAGCGGGCCGAACAAGACGACGAGAGGCGTCTCTCTGGGGGACGAAATAAAAAGACGATAGGAGAGAGGGAAAAATAAAAATATAAAATACCAACAACAGTCATTATATTAAAAAGAGACGAGAACACATGCACACAGAGGTGGGCGCAATGGCAAAAGGGAGCAAATTATAACCTGCAACTGTTTGTGTGCACTGGCGCCTGTCCACTGTGCTGGTGCACACTGTGCACTCTATAGCACGCGAGCCAATGGGCCGCACTGCACTCTCTCCTGCCCTCTGGCCTGCGCGCCCGCCGCCCACTGCACTATGGCACTGCAGGCCAGGAGAGGAGACTCCACTCACTCGGCTGCCTCGGGCCCGCCTCGCCGCCAAACGCCACTTTGGCGGCCCCACTCTCGCAATTGAGCCAATTTTCTCAAACTCCCCTCGACCTGCCAACCACCAATTCGTACCCATGCTCAGTCGGCCCATTTGTCTCTCCCTCGCGAGGCCAACGGGGCGGGCAAACGGGCAGCAGCCCTGGCCGCAAGGGGAGGCGGCCAGTCCGACGGTCAAGATCATCAGGCGGCGGCCGCTTGTTTGTTTGATATTTAAAAAATTTAAATCACACTCCTGGCAAGAAGAGGCCCCAGCGGCGACCAACAAGTGCCCGCCAGTCGCCCTCTGGAGGGACACTTGGGCGTCGGTGCACTTGGACTCTGCGCCCATACCAAGCCCTCACCATCCGCCGCCAAGGCTCACCACTTCAGCCCCACAATTGCCTAGAGGGCAGGCCTGCCCTTTAAGGCTGCCTTTAAAGGGTGGCTCCAATCGGCCACTCCATCTTGCCGGCCCGACGACAAGTTCTAGTGCAGTGCTGGGGGGAGCACTGGCCTGCAGCGTTGGCGAGAGGCGCGCCTTGCCGGTGGGCGAGTGGCGAGGCCCTGGGCAATGGCTGGGGCCGCATTCCAGTGACACGACTGGACGGCGAGTTGGCGCTGGCCATTGTTTGGGCCAAGATGGCGAACACTTGGGAGGCGCATCACGCCGGCCAGAGGGCTCTGGACAATCGCGAGTCGCGATTAAAAGCAGCATTAAGCGGGGAATAAAATGGAAAGAAAGAGAGAGAGAGAGAGAGGGACAAAGCGAGAGCTGCTGGTGGCGCCTTTCTCCCTCTCGACTGCTCGACTGCTCGACTCCTCGGCTGCTGTGGCCCCTCGCGGCTGCTCTGGAGCTAGCTCACTGCTGGCCACTTGGAGCCATTCCGATTGGCGGCCAAGCGTCCAAGCGATCCGAGTGATCACTTCCAAATGCTCGAGGGAAGAAGCCTTTTCCTTGTCCAGTTCGAACATCGCTCTCCACTGGCCACCAGCCGACAACGTCCCCTTCTTGCCGCCTCTCAAACAAACCACCGGCTCCCTGGGGGCTCCAAGTTCACTGCTGGCTTCCCCTTTCACTTTGGGCCACACTCTAAACTATCACTCAACTCGACTCGACTCAACTTAACTCAACTCAACTTAACTCAACTCGGGCCAACTCATTTCAACTCCACTCGCACTCTGTCCCCCCAGCTGAGGCCTAAGCAAAGCCAGCTCCTCCTTTGTCGGCCCGGCTGCCCCCTCCCAAGCCTTAGGGCCGAGAGGAGTGCGGCCTTCTCTTGCTCCAAACTCTCAGTCTCCCTCCTCTTCTTCTTCCACTTGATCGGTGAACTTGAGCTCCAGCCGCTCACGAACAAAGAGGAAATCCGCCCAAATTGATGTGAATCATAAATACGAACCTGCGCAGCTCGTATATATTGGGCCTCAGATGAAACAATCAGATAGGGTTCGTTGGTCGGCCTTTGCCAACACTCTGCCCAAAGCTGACCAGATCTCTCTCTCTCTCTCTCTCGCTCGCTCTTAGTGCTCTCCTACAATCGTCCTCCTGCCAGTTCCTAAATCATCCACCTTCCCTCCTTCCCTCATCGTCGCCTCGCAACAACTGCCCGTCTCCTCCCTAAACTCCAACAACTCTTTCAGGCCTCACTGCTTTGCATGTACTCAACATGAGTCCCCAGTGCTGGATGCCGACAACTAGTATCTTCCGATTTCGTCTGATCGTCCAGCAGTTAGCCACCGGTTCGTGGCTCGAAGTTTTCCACCAGACAACAGCTAAGCTCTAGCCTTGTCCTCTGCAAGGTTTAGATCTCCAACACAGTGATGCTTCCAGTGGGCTTTCAGTGGACTCGCATCTCTCGATTGTGCGAAATTTGGTTCGGACACAGTAACGACCACATTGGCGCCACCTGTTAACCAACTAGTTGGAACACGATCCACATACAAGGTCGCCCCGTACCTTAGGGCAGGCACCTGATTAGACACGAACTGGTCTCTAGTCTGGAGAGATTATCAAAACGTCTGAGGACTTGACAGTTATAAAAGTGCTGAGAGTTAGGTGGTGAGAGAAAAATAATATTTATCTACGTATGAGCCCCATTTTTATACAACAAAACTCTGGAAACAATTAGTCACATTTATTCCCGAACAACTTTATAGATAAGCCTTTTGATTGAAAAGCTCGGACTTAATTGTTCCGAAATTCAATTCTGTTACCCATTCAGTGTGGCTAGCACATGAAATTTTATCGTTGATCACTCGAAAAAAAATCATACTCTATATGATAATGTACACGCTTGAATGATTCCTTTCCAAACCCTCGCATTGCCGTCTAATCGTCGGCAACGGATCACGATTTCCTGAATGTCTGGTTCGGCCTCAGGCTGCCCGAGCCCGATGAGGTTCCGCCTGATGAGACATTTGCGCAAACGTTCTTGATTAGATTCAAACCAACCGCCTTATCGCTCTCGAAGTGTTCTAAGGATCGCATGTTGTCGCTCGATGAATGATCACGTATTGATTGACTCGAGGCAGACATATGCAGACCACCCCGATTGCCTCCTTGATCATTTGCTAGTGAGCTTATCTGACTTGAGGAACCACTTGAATGGCCTAGACCCCCACGGCGACCTCCTTCTTGACTTCGGCGTGGACCCATTGCATCTCGCCGCCTTTCTGATTCCAATTTTTCTAAATGAGCATCTCTAATCTCGTCTAACTTTTTGGGGTCATTCTTCGTCTTCGATTGCCAATTATTTCTTTCCCTTAGTTCACAGATGTCCAAAATTTTGAATTTTATCCTAACTGACAATTGATTGTTAGGATCTTTTCTTATCTTATGCAGATTTTCAAAAATAGGATCTAACGACAGGATTCGTATTGGCTGGACAGGTCCTTGAGCAACAATAGCTGCCGCTGATTTTTGGCCACCTTGATAAGCATTTGCTCTGGAAGCGCCCTGATTTCTGGGCTTTGTTTTCATCTGTTTCTCGTGCTCCTTACTAGACTCATCTAATTTTTCACCAATTGTTGCCAATAAATCGCATAGGCACTCTAATGATTCATCAGATATATCCATTAACAATCTGAATATGCAGTCGTACATAATGGTGTCATTCAACATTCCAATTTTATACAGCTCTCCGATAAATTTGATTAGACCTAAACCGCGCATTCTACACCTCTTCTTATCTTCATAAAGCTCTTCACTTAACTGTTTCTTCTTTTCAGGCTCTTCCTCCTCATCTATGATTTTCTTTCTTCCTTCGATATCTATACCGCTGTAAATGTCTGCCTGGAACTGGTTCTGACACCTCTTCAATAATGTTGGACCAAACTCTGCTTTACCGGCTGAGATTTCCTTCAGATGACAACACATACGACCATATAAAATAGAGTATCCAGGCTCTGATAGTGCCTTGGCGAAAACTATGTCTATCACTTCACCAAGTTTTTCTTCGGTATCGATATTCAAGTTGGTGACCTTGGCTGCAAGACTATCGAAGTTATTTGGAGTTAACTTGTTCAATATTGATCTAAACTGTTTCTTTAGATTTTCGATGTCTAATACAGATTCGTCAATCTTGACCTCATCCTTGACGACACTGGCCGGTTTCCATGGATTGCTAACGGTCTTTAATTCGACCTCCTGACCAAGACTAGAAGTGGGTATGATCTTCTTTTGCCTTTCTTGCCTGTCGCTATTGCGGCCACTATAATACGGTTGGTTAGGACGACGTAGTGGATCGTTTGAGCGTAAATTTGTACTCTGATTGTTTTTTTGCTGCCAGTAAGGGGTAAAATCGACTGTACATGTGGGATATCCCTCCACTGGTAAGGATTTAGTGTCCTCGTCTATTTTACGCCCAATAGCTAATAAAAATTTCTTATCATACTTCCTCTTACCCTTCTTAGTCTTAGGATTGTATTGCCCAGGTTCATAATGCAAAGTTTCTTGACCAGATTCGTCGACGTTTTCGTTATTACTGTCATCGTTCGTGGTATCCTTATTAAGGTCATCAATTCCATCACTTGTCTGTGCTGTCTCGACAGGTCTATTGTCATGAGTTAGGTCAGCCTCATCTGAAACTGTGAGTTCAGATGCATCTCCTTTCCTCACATCAGATTTGTCCTTCTCGGGGTCACTAGATTTATCTACCTTAGCAACACCTGAACTATCGGCTTTATCCACCACGGGTTTCTCTGTTGTAGAAACCTCGGGTTCATTCGCCTTAACAATCTCAATTTTATCTGTTTTGATGACGTTGGATTCAATTGTCTTGGAGACGTCTGATGCCTGTGACTTAAGTGCATTGGTCTGATTCGGTTGTTCTACCTTTGCAGCATCGATTTTGTCCGCTCTAGCAGCATCACTATTTTCTATTTTAGTAACATCACTTTTTTCTGCCTTAGTAACATCAATTTTTTCTGCCTTAGGAACATCACCTTTTCCCGTCTTAGTGACGTCGCTTTTATCTGAATGAATGAGATTGCCTCTTTCCGTTTGGGCGACATCATCTAATTTATCTTGCCTCTTGTCTGTTTCTATCTGCTTTTGAATATCTTTCTTGACGACTTTAGAGTCTAGTTCGTCTTTGCCACTCGTCACTTCGCTTTTGTTGTTAACTTTCTTCACTTCAACATCCACTTTGCTTGATGTTGCACCAGATGCTTGAGGAGAACCTCTCTTACCGTCTTTGTTATCGGAACCAGCTAACTGCTCAGAGACTTTGCAGGCAAATTCATTTTGCACATTGGGCACGTCCGATGTTAAATCGACGGGCTTTTTAGTTAATGGGTGGTAGAATGTTAGCGTCTTCTTTTCTCGTTGAACTAGTTGAGAGCTCGCTGGTGGTGTGATGGGAAGAGTTTGGTTTATTTGTGGCTGTATGGTGGACGGCGGGTAGCCTTGATGTTGCCAAACCGGCTGATAAGGTGCCGGTTGGTATGTGGGGCATTGGGGGATATGAGGCGTTGTGTATTGATAACGATAGGTATGGTGTGTTGATTGGACATGGGGAATTGGAGAATAAGGCTGCGGAGTGCTGTATCGAATTTGGTAGTTACTAGCCGGTACCTGCTGAGGATGCGGTTGTGGTGCTTGTTGGTGTTGGTGCTGTTGTTGTATTGATGGCTGTTGGTGCGGTAATTGTTGCGTTGGCATCTGGTGTCCTGACAATGTAGGTCTATGACTGTGGTTCTGCATAATAAGTTATTAGTTTTAATAGCGATAATAAACCTTAGATACTTCTGTTTAGGGCATCACCAGAATAGGGTGGAGGGTTTAGACAATTGTACCGCTAGCTAGCTGAACCTACTGTTAAGACACGCTTTTTGTTCGGTGCTCATCGTCAGTCATGAGTCTCCTGCTTACACAGCCTCCGGATGAATGAGCCTCTTGCGCATGCTCTACCACTATGCGGGAAAATTCGAAACTTGGGTAAGAAGCGAATCATGCGTCATGGCCGATGACAAAATGAACTCCCCATATGACTAGCATGTGAGATCACTGCCAGGAGTGAGCGCTTGCTCGTTGATATTCTTCTCTTGCAGCAAGCACGCCATTATTTCAGTAATCAGAGATTTGCAAATTAAATTATCGCCTGCATCTTCGCTCCATGTCTCCATCACTCTGAACAGATATTCTGAGGCAGGGCTCGATTTGTCAGATAGTGATTCTATCATCGGAGAAGGATTTGTCGATTGTCAACATGACCCTAATGAACGAGGAAACAATTGTGACAAGAGCTCAGGAGCTCAGCAAGGCCAGGGATGCCGGTAGCCTCGCGGACTTGATACGGGATATCAGACCTAGCCTAGGTGAGATGTCCAAAGCAAAAGCAGCCAAATTGGTCCGCCAACTTGTAGACATGCTTCTGGAACTTGATGCCAAGACCGGTCAAGAGGTGAAGTTATGTGAGGACTGCATCGAGTGGGCAGATAAAGAAAGGAGAACTTACCTCAAGCATTCTCTAGAGATTCGATTGGTCGGTTTATACTACGACACAAAAATGTACTCAGATGGTCTGAAATTGATTGCAAAGCTTCTGAAGGAGTTCAAACGTATGGATGACAAAACTCTACTTATGGAACTTCAACTTTTAGAATCCAAAACATACTATTCATTGTCAAATTTACAAAAAGCTCGCGCTGCTCTCACATCAGCCAGGACTACAGCCAATGCAATATATTGTCCCCCCTTCATGCAAGCCGAACTAGATCTACAGTCTGGTGTCTTACATGCTGCTGATGAGAGAGATTTCAAGACTGCATTCAGTTATTTCTATGAAGCTTTTGAAGGTTATTCGAGTGTTGAGCACCCCAAAGCTGTGATTGCCCTCAAATATATGCTATTATCTAAAATAATGATGCACGAGGCGAGTGACGTTCCCTCTTTGTGCATAGCGAAGAATGCGCTTACCTATAGTGGTATCGAAATCGAAGCGATGAAAAGTGTGGCAGAGGCCAGCCAGAGACGTTCATTGGCCGACTTCCAGGAATCTCTGAGAAAATATGAGCAGCAGTTGGTTGGTGATCCCATGATAAGATCTCATCTTGAAACCCTATACGACGATATGCTTGAACAAAATCTTTGTAGAATCATTGAACCTTACTCCCGTGTTCAAGTGGGTCACATAGCTCAAATCATCAAGTTACCTCAAGATTCCATAGAGAAGAAGCTATCGCAGATGATACTGGACAAAAAGTTCGATGGCATTCTAGATCAGGAGCTTGGTGTGTTGATCATTTTTGAAAATAGTGAAGTCGACAAAACTTATGAGTCTGCTTTGGAGACTATCCAGCACATGGGTAAGGTGGTTGACTCCCTCTATCATAAAGCTAAGAAATTGCATCTATGAAGCGGATTTCTCCACCTCTATAATAAACGATCGAACAGGGAAGCACATTGTACCACTGATAGTCAGATAGTTTTGTTATTTAGGAAACTCTCGAGGGCATGAGAGAAGGCAAGCACGCACTGCGCTGTCAGATAACCAGATTCTGCATCATTAAGCTCATGTGAACAGTTGAAATCAATATTGATATCATGTACATTCTTGAGTGGGCCTATGTGACACAGTGGGAAATCACAACTTAATGGAAACTTCTGAACCCAATCGGGGTTGTCGAACCTATGGCTGTAAACCGGTGTGGATACATCCGTCTGAAGCTTGCGGATGTCCATACTAGCTTCCCGCGTAGTACTCAATTTGATAATTTCGTTCAAGAGTTGTGTGATGTTGGCTAGTTCGTTGTTGAAATTTATGAACGACTCAAGATTTGAGTCAATAACGTCGACGTTAGAGAGAAGCCAATCGAAGAGTATCTTTATGGTCGGTAAGTAGGTGTGAAGGTAAAGGTATTCAAGAGCTGAGTCGAGTCGATGGCTCATCTGGTCGGACACGGGCCTCTTTCTCAAGTTAGGTATCTGTTCCCGCAGGGGTGGAACAACAATGTCATTACGAGGCCTGTCTCTATGAAATTCTAAATCACCCGTCACTAGATCAAGTGCATTAGGGAAATCTTGTCTATTATCTAAGAATTTCTTGGATTGCCCCATCTCATAGTTATGGCTACGGGAGGCACGTATAGCAGGCCTACTCAACTGGCAGAGATTATCCTCTCCACTACTGCTGTCAAGATTTATCAAATCCTGATAATCATCATCCTCACTCATCTCAGAGCTTATATCCAATGCGTCAATTGTGCTTAGAGCCGTTTCTTCAAGCTCGCTCATATCTGAATCGTTGGTTGAACTAAAGCGATTCTTTTCATCGGAGTAATTGCTCGCTGCTTTCTTCTTGCGCAGTCTCGACTGATTACGACGGCTAAACTCACTCGATGAGTGGATGTTATCGCAGGAACGTTGGCTACCCAACGAAGAGTTTCCGGCGATATCTCTGAGACTTGATCCGGGCGGAGGCTCCACTGCGTGTGAACTTTCAATTCTTGCCATCCTGATGTACTGGACTCGGCTAACGATCATCCTGTGGCACCTCGTTGTAGCATAATGGAGTAAATTCAGGGCTATTGTTTTAGTCAATTGCGTTCGATTCATAGAGGGAATCGACCGCTGATCTTGTTGACATTTCGCTATCAACATGATAGCAATGCTTGAAAACTCATACATGATAGTCGGAGTGATAAATCTGGGTTTGCTCCTCTCTTCGTAGCAACCTGGTATCGGTCGAAATTTTGTGCTTATATCATCGCTATTGAATAGCGGCATCGTAGGCTCAACATCTATAGCCTCACGAAGAGTTTCGAAGAAAAATCTGATATCTTGCACAATGCCCTCCATCAAGGTACTGTCGTCATCTCCTGATATGCTCCGCCATATTCTTGAAGCCAGCCGTATGAAGATCACTATGACTGATTTCACCAATGCCTCGGCATCTTTGGAAGGGTTCTTACTCGCAAATATGTCTGCAGCTTTGATTATCGGCCGATCAACGACCATCTCTTCGTAGTAGTGATTGTTTAGCTCAAATATCTTCACCATGTTACCCTCGGCGCCCTCAAATGGTCTCGCTCGGGAACAACTTCTCATATAGTTACAAACAGCGTCCAGATTATGGTTCAAGCTACCGACGAGGGTCGCCAGTTGATTGAAGGGTAATCCAAAGTCAGGTTGAAATTTCGAGGCTGCCAGATAGGATCTGAAGGATAATTGTCTGAAGTTAGACTTGCTCGTTTCCGACATGTACCTTGATAGGTCTCCAATATATACCAGAGATCGATATATTGCACTCCGCGCCCATTGTTCGACAGCAGGGTCAGCCGTCTTGGGACTGTCCGAATCGTTAGACTCCCGTTCCGTCGGTCCATTATTGAGTCTGATAGAGTGCGTAAAATTATCGATCGGCCCAAGAGGACAATCCAACGGTTTCAGGACATGTTTTACGTCATGAATATTATAATGCGTTCTGAGGAGAACTATAAGACTAGAATAAAATCCTATACCGGAGATGTAGTGGGCCTCAATGAGATGAGCATCATGTCTTCTCCAGGACTGTTTCTTGCTCTTGTGGTGGCTGTAGACATCGTGGTAGACTCTCCGCCAGAGCAGCTCTTCGGCCCTCCTAAAGTGGTCTAATTTGAATGGAGATTGAAGAAAAAATCTTAAACAATGGTCAGAAAGTTTTGTGCATAGTTCGACGATGGGTGGTATAAAAAAATCTATCACAGAGCCTGGATTGCCTTGCAATGTTTCTAGTTTGTTTGAAGTGTCCAAGATTCTTTCGTAATCATCATGGTACTTGTAATGATCATTCCTCATCATTCTAGCAATGACTAATTGACAATGGTGTATTCGTCGCAATGAAAGTCATGCGTGACTATTTTTATTTTTCAAATGACAGGAGCCGGAGTGGGAAGAACGTGCCAAGATGCAACAAGCTGTAGCCATAGGGGCGCCATCGTGCGACACGATGACGAATTTGCGCTGCCTCATCCTATGCGCTACCTATCACGGTTTTCAACCCAAACATCTCTGGGATTGTGGTTATAAAAATAGATATCTACGCAAGGACTCTGACGGGTAGTGACATGGTCTTTGGGTGTTGACTAAACTAGGAGGCGACAACTTCCGATCATCAAACAAGGAGGAATCGCCATGGGAATGAAACGCGGCCTGACTCCGATACGATAGAGTCCTCGCAGGTGGACTTGCATCCAAAGGGGATGATCGAACGCGGTCGTCCAGCTTTCATTGCGTCTGTACGGCAAGCGCGCCGCCGAGCAAAAGTACAACAATTCTTACGGGTTGTAAGATAAGTGAACGGCACCATTCGCCGAGAACGACTACCGCGAACGGCCATCTTAATCTAAACCTCCGATAAATCTGTGAGCGCATGAAAATGCCGCCGCTCGAAACTTGCGTCGTTTTCTTGCCTTAAAACGTAAACAATGACTAGTGATTTCAGAATTATATTTGCGATGAGTTATTAGGGATCTAATCAGACTGTTCATTCGCAATCAGGAATATCGCATCGGATTTAACAAGATGTCGAATAAGCAGAAAGCAGATCAGCTGTTGGCCGAGGCCAATAGAAAGTTATTCTCCGGATCGGGACTCGTTACTAAGGTTTTCTCTTTATTTAGTTCTGGGCAATCTAACATAGAAGATGCCATCGAGCTTTACATACGTGCAGCAAACATACTTAAGATGGAGAAAGAATGGTCGGAGGCGGGTAAAATTTTCAATAAAGTCGGCGACTTACACCTAGACCTCGGTAATAAGCATGATGCTGCAACCAAGTTTTCAGACGCATCCAACTGCTTCAAGAAAAGCAATCCTACCGAGGCAGTTAATTGTTTACTGAAAGCCATAAATATTTATACAGACATGGGAAGATTCTCTGTCGCTGCCAGGCATCATGTTATGGTAGCCGAGATTTATGAGGGTGAGAATGCTGACATTGAAAAGGCGGTCGAACACTATTCGAAAGCTGCAGATTACTATCAATGTGAGGAGAGTAATACCTCTGCAAACAGATGTTTGTTAAACGTAGCGAGATATGCAGCCCAATTAGAACAATATGATAGAGCAATACAGATTTATGAGAGCATCGGACAATCAAGTTTAGACAACAATTTGCTGAAGTATGGAGCGAAGGAGCATTTCCTTAGGGCAGGCCTGTGTCATCTATGCGTTGATGCCTTGAATGCGCAAATTGCAATCAAACGATACGAAGAGATGAGTCCAGCATTTTCCGACTCGAGAGAATGCAAGTTACTCAAAGACCTGAGCAATAAGATAGAAGCCCAAGATGTTGATGGGTTCTCCGAGGTCGTTCAAGACTACGATTCCATTTCCCACTTCGATTCCTGGTACACAACTTTATTACTCCGCATCAAGAACAAGATCACCTCGGATGATGACCTGAAATAGAGTACCTGAAGCATCATCTTCGCGGAGCGAATAAAATTGGCGGCGCGCAGCGATAATGCAAAATGGCACAGTGGCAAAACTATACGCAGCAACTGAACGCTAAGGGTGAACCATGTTCCAAAATAACCTTCTGTTTCACGCGTTTTGCGCATGTTGAAAATCATGATTCCTCATCCAAATACGTGTGCTTTCGCGAGTTATGCAAAACTTCTTTGTTTGTTAGATTGATTAATCCAATATTGACAATGTGTTTTATAGAAATCACTCCATCTTAGATTAAAAATGGAATAAAGACTCTCTCATCTTTATATGGCCGATAGGAAGTCATTCTATGGGAAACCTCTCAATCTTAGACTCTTAGACTCGGAGGAGGGTAGAGTGGGTGGACCTTCGTATCGGCGAGCCGTAAGAGAAAACCGGGAAACTGTAAAGGATGACCAGGGTCGCCGTCGATTTCATGGCGCATTCACTGGAGGATTCAGTGCGGGCTACTTCGGATCTGTCGGCACGGTTGAGGGATTCAGACCGAAAAAGTTTATTACCCACCGAAATAAGCGCGATAGATGCCATGATGAACCAACCTTCCGTCACTGCCCGGAGGATTATATGGACGATGAAGACTTCAAGGAATTTGGAATCGCTCCCAAGAAGGTGAGACTGGTAGATTCCCGCCCAGGTCCCTTCAAGGATGCTAGTCTAGATGACAGTGATGACTTGCAGAGCGATCAGAGTCTAGATTTGACACGAGTTCCTCTGGGTGAGCTGATCTTGAGAAGAATGTGCGGTCAAAACACCTCATGGGTATGCGACATCAGACACCACTTCGAACCTAAGAATGACTTCAGAGGGCTCGGATACAAAGGTCTAGAAAGGCATGACACATCAAGTCAAGTTCAGCAGACTATGAACCCCCTTGTTTGCCGGCTAAAAGGAGGGAAACAACTCAAAATCGCCGGATCGGCTTTCGGTGAAGGAGTTTTTGACGAAGATGATGGCCTGTTCGGCTTCGATGAATACGGTATCGACGATTTAACGAATTATGACTTCGCTGCGGGGAGCAGAAAGAGGATCAAAGACGTCACAATCGAACCGAAAGCTGAAGCCGGAAGACTGAGCCTCCATCCGGATAGGGGCCACCACATAAGAGGTTTCCAGCTAATCAGCCTTACTAGTCTTCAAGAAACATGTGATACTGATGTCATCTCGGACTATCCTTTACCCGAAGTGCCGAAAGATTGGAAAATTCCAACCCGCCAGAAACCCTATCCGATAGCCGAGTATTCGAAATCTGAAGGCCCAACAGTCGGGGGAAAATCCCGAAGTTATAAAGACTTCGTCGAACGTTTCAGTGCGAGCACTTCCACTCTACAAACCAACAATCTAGCAACGCTCTCAGGGCTCATATCGTATGCTGACTTGAAATCAATAGAGCTGAGAGATAGTGATAAGTCGGTTAGCCCGATCGAGAGCCAACCGGTTGAGAAGCCCACAGTTGAAAGGCGCGTGACTACCTGGAAACCCTGTAGTCTACTCTGCAAACGCTTTAATGTCCTGAATCCTTCCACGGATGACATATAAATGACCGGATTACTTATGATCAGTCTTGTCCGCCGTCAGAGGTTCCTCCTCCGGGTATCATCATGGTAATATTGTTACCATTCAATAGGATTGACTCTATTTTTGTCTTTTTCTTTCCGTCAGGCTTGATTTCGTATTCGGTGGCATCTTCCATCACCATGTTGACATAGTCATCAAATCCTACCAAAGTTCCGACAATTTCCTTCTCGTTCTTCATTATGACTTGTATGCGCGATCCGATGCATTTATCAATGAGTTCCATAGGCAACCAGATCTGAGGGTCGGTCATCTTGCTGCAGAATGTAGAGAATTTATCAGGCCAATTGAATTCAAAAACTTAGTTAGACATACTCGGAACGAATCTTCAGTTAGATGAAGATAAGTTCTGAGAACTGATAGAACTTCTCGCGGGGGACCCACAAGTCTGATGAGGTGACAAACACGCGTTAACACTGCTGCCGGCGCCCGTTCACTCTCTGCGTTCGCCACTAAAAAGAACTACACGTGGAAACCGAAATCGCAGGTGAATCTAGCAGGAACAAAGTGAACCCGAATGGGTGAGAATAACTGAAGGCGCAACCACCTTCTGGGATGAGCCGCAATAGAAAGGTAAAATAAGACAATTGTAAGCCAAATGGCCACTTTGATTAATTTATTTTGAGGGCAAATTCATGGTAAATGAACATCTACCGCATGAGAGACGGTTATGGTGTTTTGCCAGGAACACCCCTGGACCACAACTTGGCGATTCACACGAGCGCCTCAAGCGTTCTACTTTTCCATCGTCGGTGACCTTGTAGAACTTCAAGACAGGCAGCTTAACCTTCTTCTTCTTATGCTTGTTCTTCTTGGGTGTTGTGTAATTCTTCTTCTTACGCTTCTTAGCACCACCTCTCAATCTTAACACAAGATGAAGGGTTGACTCCTTCTGAATATTGTAATCGCTCAGAGTGCGATCATCTTCCAGTTGTTTACCAGCAAAGATGAGACGTTGTTGATCTGGTGGAATACCCTCCTTATCTTGAATTTTAGATTTCACATGGTTGATTGAATCGCTGGCTTCGACCTCAAGTGTGATGGTCTTGCCCGTGAGTGTTTTCACGAAAATTTGCATTCTTGCAAAACCTCTGGTCGGGACCTGATCACAAATAATTGATTGGGATGGAAACGATTCAGTTAGAGTTGTGGTCAATTAAAGCAGATTTTCGAATCTTGGATCTGATAGATGAGGGCGTGACTGTGGGTTGTCGAGGCTCGCTTAGGATCCAGAGAAAGAGCAGCATTCATGACAATGAGTGAAGCAGAGTTCCTTAGAAATCGGTTCATATGCCTTTATTTCCAAGGAACTTGCTTACATTTGTCATCTCACACGAGCAAAACAGCATTTATACATCCATCGTTCTCGGGATTGTTTGTGACTTGCGCGTATTTAGCCCAGACGACTTTTCCGGATTGCGTAACAAGGCCGAGCTCTGAAATATTGACCTCTATGACGGTGCCTTTGGTGATTACTCCGAGCGATGTATAGAGCGCTGAGCTAGGGTTTTTCTTAACGCCGACAATGGGAAGATTGAATGTTTGTTTGAGTTCAGGGTGTGTAACATGGGCAGATTTGAAACGCAAAGCCATGGGCCTGATAAAGCGCTCATATTTGGGTGGTTTACGAGTGAAGGTGTCACCGACAAAGGTTACCTTAGTGACCATACGTTTCCATGACTTCTTCTTCCTTTTACCAGATCTGATTTCCCTGAAAACTTCAGCCTCTGAAACGGCACGAGTTTTAGGTATTGGAACTTCCCACTTTCCGGCTCTCTCCTTACGCTTTTGTTTCAGCATGTTAGACAGAGTCTTTCCCCTCGACTGCTCCTCACGGTCGAGCAAGTATGCCGGTATGGCCCCATCATCAACCCTCTCTTCTCGTTGTTTTGTCTCCTTTTCTTCGTGAGCCTTAATAGTCTTTTTCATCTGCACCTTCTCATTGAAACGCTGCTTGTTGAACAACTTGGCCTTGATGCCTCTCAAAGTCCTGGCCTTCTTAGCATTGTCTCGAACTTTCCTAGCCTCGCGTTTCCTTTTACGCTCCTCATAGTCAAGTCGACGACCATGTCGCTTGATGTGAAGCTCAATGTGTTCGTTTTGTGGCATCTTGTAGGCTAGGAAATATCAGAGATTGCTAAGAAATCAACAACTACCGGATAGCTGAGGAGCCCGACCCACAGCTTGGCCGATCTTGTAGCAAATTATATATGTTGGAAGCTATTTCCAAGACTCACCTATTTCCCTCTAATTTTTATGTTATAATTTAGATCAATATGATTTGGACCATAGATGACATAGGAGGATATTAAACTGAGACGATGGAACAATTAGTTGAGTTGCATGCTGCAGTGTGAACCACAGGGAAGAAATCATGAGCATGCGGATTTGCAGATTCTAATGTGGAGCCAGTCCGTCTCACGCGTTGGCCCTCCGGATGACTGAGCACTATGCGCATGCGTTGTCTGCATGCGCGAAAGTTTGAAAATGAGCGAAATTAGTGGGGACCTGGATCGGCAAGCTGGAGCGTACTATCACCTGATCTTCATTGATCCGGGTGGGTCTGATAGGACAGATGATCTAAAATCTTGTGACCTGGAGCATATTTGGGATGGTCTGACAAACTGTAGTTTCTGAAACCACCACAAGCGAGATTTTTCCTCAAAAAATCCCATCCTCCTCATGCTCGGATCCCTCAAGCACGTCCACACAACTGTCAAAAGACCACTGGTTTGCTCGATGACAGACAGCGAATCGGTCGATTCTGAACACAGATTTACATATAGGAAGAGCAGATGTCCCTGCAGTAGATAGACAACTAGGAATGCTTCGGAGGAGAGAGATTGAGGTTGAGATCGGTTGATGCTCGATTTCATTGTTATACGCTTGCTTGCCATTCATTTTCCCCGATCGGAAGATGGTGTTCCGAGAAAATCAAAAACATCGCCACCATTGTTATTATTTTTAGATTCCTCACACGTCTAGATGAGCCTGCTGACACCACGGGCGTCTCGTTAATCGCAATCAATGGACCAAAATATCTAGCGAGCTTTCTCTTCCAAGGTGGATTCAAAAGCCACTGTCGAGAGGGCCCAATGGTAATAGTCTGGCCTGATTATCATTCATGTTGTTACAACTTCATTCGTTGTTCTAAGAAGCCTGCGCCATTGAAAGTGTCTGGGTTTTGCAGTATTCTGTGAGCAACCATGAAGTGTCTGTCTGGATTCAGTCGAAACGATTCGAGGGGACTGTTAGTTTGCCTGGTCCTTATCCAGTTCCTTTGCGCAGAATCGTCTCTTTTCTCCTGGTGCGCCTTCAAACCGAAAGATACAAGGCAATCAGAATATGACATAATCAATATGAAACTTGTCACTGCTCTGCCGGAAGTAGAAGATCCGCTTGAGAACATTTTGATTGCAATCAATTGGATGAACAATATGACAAGCGAATCGGCAAGGGAAAAGCCAACGGTCGAGAGTCTATTGCAATTCGCCAATTTGATTTCCCTGATGGATTCTGAAAACCCACGATGCAATCTTGCTGGCATGGAGATCTTGAAGAGGAACATACAAGCCTGTGGAACGGATTTGAATAAGCCTCTTGAGGAATTGGGACCATTGAGGAGAATTGATTCGGTGGTTCATCAGGTTGGCGTCAGGCATGCTCACTTGTGTCGTGATGAGTATCCCCATCGTCTAGAGGAGCTCCAGGATCATGCAAAGCGGTCGAAAGCCACACTCTTGAAGGAAATCAAGACACTCCTTGAGCGTGTAATAGCAACTAGCTCTTACAGAGTTTTCACGCACAATTCTAACAGAAATTTCGATAAGAGATATGTATCCAAGGAGAAGGCGCGAGGCGTAGGGGCAAGTGGCAAAAAGGAGACCATAGCTCTGCTAGATTATCTGACCGATAAGTGCCTCGAAAAGAACGATGAAGGATACAAATACTTATACCCTGTGGGCGACCAAGTGAAGCGAAACAAGTTGATAGTTAGAGAGGATAAGGTGAGAAAGATTGTGGATGACTACATTTTCAGCCGTTGCGATTTTGTCCAGCGCTATTTCGGCCCCGTCCTCGAACCGGCATTCTTTGATCTAAACTTTATCCCATCTAATTTACACTACAAGGCTGTGAATGAAGGGAATGCAGAGATAATGATTTGGTTACAATACCATAGACTGTGCCAAGAAATCAACGCAGATCGCGACGCTACAACCAAAAGGATAGTGAAAGAAATCTGGAATTCTGAGAGCGGAAAGATGCAGAAATTCTAACCCTCGCGCTCAATTGGAAACAGCTAGAAACACTGAACAAATCGATAATTGATTGGAGATCTTTGAGACATGCTTGTTGCTAGCCTCTGACTAATGATTGAAATAAGACAATTGCAATTGTTCCGGTGAACTTTTAAGATCTTAGAGGTCTGGTGTATAAAGTTTTGTATATTTAGTACGCGTAGATACATTTCTATGTCTTGTTGGCTTGTAAGAGCCCAGGGTCTAGCTGTGTAAAAATTTACATTCATGTCTTCATGATGTCTAGATCAGCGTGAGACGAGACGCACCATGCATTAGTATCAAGCACGCTCTTTTTCTCTCTTGTCCTTTTTCTTCTCTTTGTCCCGCTTTTCCTCCTTCTTCTCTGATCGTTCGTTTTCATCCTTGCTATCGGATTTCGTTGCCTTACCACCTCGAAGAAATGAAGGGGTTCTAATTTTCTTTTTCTTGTCCTTATCCTTCCTCTTCTTGTCCTTCTCAGAGTCATCATCTGACAGAGGAGAAGTCGGCGACTGGGGACCGGTCGCAAGATCCATTATTGGTTCCGTTAATAAATGTCTCATGTTCTCAGGTATCTCCTCATAGGGTACCTCTTCACCGCGTTGTTTTCGAGAAACAATTCGTTTATACTCCTCCAGTTCAACATCGGAAATATTGTCAAATGGATTCTTAGCGTAGACCGTTTTATAGACTTTAGCGTCATGTTGGTGATCTCTTTGGATGATTCCTTTAGAAGCTGCGCCAACGATGATAGTCTGCTCACGAGCTGCCTTCTGTCCATCGACACCGTCACCGCCGCTTGCTTGCTTCAATTCGTCCCAAGTGACACCATCCAATATTTGACTTTGGGGGCCACTGGATACTGTATTCTTCAATCGAAGTTCTTTCATTGCCCTCTGATTGCGTTTGAATTCCTCTACATCGACCGAATGTGGAGCGAATTGATGAGCGCCGTCAATTTTAGCATGATTATAATGCTGACCATCTTGCGTTTGACCATCCTGAATCCAACGAGTTATAACACGAGGGTCATGCGTACCTGTCTCGAGTATTTCCTTCTTTTGATATACGTTCGGTGAATTGATCCAAGTTATCCTATCGTGGGTCTTCTTACCATCGACTAATTTCTTAAGCGGACTTAGCCATTTCTCCTGGTCGAAATAGTCAGATTGCACTGATGTTGCAGTTGGTGGTTCCTCTACGTCATGCCTGGGTCGTTCATCTTTCCTTACCAGGGGATTCTTGTACACATATCCCGTTCTATAGCCCGCATTATCAAGCATTCTCATCTGGGCCTCAAAGTCCATTTCTTTGACATTAATTCGGCGCCTGTTGGCGACGTTCTTCTGTTCAGCTGAGCCGTCCCCATCTCTGCCCACTACGGCGGAATGCTTAACTGTCTCTCTTGTCCTTTCGATGGCTTCGCTAGACATGAGAACTAAGTTGTCGAGACCAACGGGCAGTAATTTAACTTGCACTTCACAAGCTTTAACAACATTCGTTAGCCAGAAGAAGGCCTCTTCCATATCAGCACCGCAGGCAACAACACCATGATTTCTTAAAATCATGACTTTGTTATGAATACCTAATGCCTTTGAAATATCATCCTGTTCACTGGAATCAACTAAGATTCCTGTATAGTCATAATACGAAACGTCACCTAATATGGCAGCCTCTTGACATAAAGGCAATAGTCCCTTTTTATATGTTGATACCGCAACTACAGGTGGATGATGAATATGTATTATAGCATGCAAATCGGGTCTTGCACGGTGGATAGAAGCGTGTAAATTAAAGCCAGCACGATTAAACAAAAAATTAGTTGAGCCCTGATCAATAAGATTGCCTTGAATGTCAATTTTGACCAATGATGATGCAGTGATTTCACTGTATTGCAATCCAAAGGGATTTATAAGAAAGTGTTCCAATTTTTCATCGATCCTTTGTGAAATATGGTTGTATATATTCTGAGACCAGCCATAAAGGTCTATGAGCCGATAAGCGGCTGCAGTCTTGCAACGAAGTAACTTTTCATGAGGCTTGTATTTGATTGATTCTACCCCTCTTAAGTCATTAATGGGAATAACCGATGATCCACTGTGTAACGTGGATGAAGTAAAGCCACCGCGTTTCAATAATTCAGTAACTTGTTGTAAGGCAGATAAGCCAGCAAATGAGCCAGAGCCAACGACAAATTGATCCTCGATGATTCTTTCCAATTCTTCCCGGAACAATTGGCTATTCATTATGTTTTCGACCCTTTTCCTTCTCTCCATCTCTTTAATATCTTGCTCAATCGCCGATGGTTTGGTATTTGTGTCCAAATTAGGCGGGTTGTTTTGCTCTTGAGTTGCAGCGGCCATGGTTTACATATGACAATGAATATAATTATTTCGCAATATTTATATAGTCCTTAGTTATAAGAGAAAGTGTATAAGATATTATTGATTCGATGATGAAATGATGATGATGCTTGCTTTTTCCAGGATTATAGGCAGAAAGATTTTCATAGAGGGAAACAAATCAACTAGAGGATTAAAATTTAAGGGTAAAAAGTAATAGTAAGAGGTTATATATAATTCATTTTATATATATAGATATATCTCTATGCGTTTTCCTGTGTCTCAATCTAGGCCTCGAAAGTTGAGTGTGTGCATGGGCGGTGGCTCGAAGGTGAGATTGTTGAGCGCTGTGCGTCTCAAAATAAGTCGAAACTTTCCCCCATTTTGGGGTAGCTGCACGCGGTTCATTGAAGCCCGCGGGCGAACACACGCCCGAGAAGGCAGCCCCTTTAGGTTGGTTGTTTAAATAAAGAGATTGCCCAACTTTTGTGCATAAACGACTATTTGGGGCATATTGTAGGGTGATTTTGGCCCTAAGGGAAAGTTCAAGCTCGCTGGCCTAGAGCCCCAGAGAGTGGGGTGCTTATCCCAAAAGTTGCTCACTAGAGCCCCCCAACAAAAGGTTTCCGTGGATTCACTTGCACTCGTGGGCGCATCTGATTCAGGAGGAGTGGCTTCACATGGGCTCGGCGTCGGGCGCACAGACGCACAGCGAGAGACGGAGACAGAGACAGAGAGCGGCACACACAGACACACGCAAGTGTACCGCAAAACGCGTCTTTGTTTGGGACCTTATTTCGGGCCATGGACTTGTCGGAGCCTTAGTGAACGTAGAGGAAATTTGCAGAGACTGGAATAATTGCGATTGTTCCCTAGCAGACTCCTCTAGTAGTGGATGGAGAAAGTTGAGCAGGAGAGGGGGCGCAAGGAGGAGTAGGGGAGAGGAAAGATGGTCTCTATCAGTTAGCGCTAGTTCTCGCCTCTCTGCCAGACTAGGCTTGGCAAATTTAAACAAACCTGAACCAGTAGCAGCAACTGTGGCGGCTTATGGATGCCTATGGATGCCTATGGATGACTATGGATGCTTATGGATGCTTATGAATGCTAGAGGAATCAATCTGTAGAGAGTAGGAGACTCGATAGTGAAGACGCGACCAGATTATCTGCCGCCAAAGTCGTTTGCTTTCGAGCATGCAGGAGCGGGTTCGCAATTAGCAATTAGCGATTCCTCTACAGCGAGACGGATTCTCGCCCAAGCTATCTGGCTGCCTGTAGTTGTGGGGCCACTAACAAGCTTGTCGAGCGCCGCATGCTGTCCGTGTGTGCTCGTTCATCATCGCAGCCACACTCTGGGATGCCGCCTAGCTTGGCGAGGGCGCTGACGGGTGTAGCTCGCTTGCTAGCTGGCAAGATCCTCACAGGCGGAGACTGCTCGTCGGTCGTGTGCTGGCAACTGCTTGATTTCCTTTGGGCCGCAATTTTTGAAGTGTCAGTGTTCAATCGGAAACATGTAATTCCTTCATTGTATGTAATTCTCATCGAATTGAGTTGAGTTGAGGGATTCTCGACAAGGAGGAGCCAGTTCTTGGCCACCACACGAATTTGAATAGACGCTTGGCAAGCTTGACACGCAGCGACCAAGCCAGCTCACAGTAGCGACATGAGATCGTGCCTCGACGGTGGTCAACAATGGAGCCAGTGGGGCGCACCAGCGAGAGGCCATCAAGCCAGCAGCGAGCAGTGCTGCTGCCCCATCGGGCGGCATGGAGCGTATCAAACGCAAGTTATGATCCATGCGACCACTGGCGGCCACTTGCTCAGGATTCAGCTAGACTTCCGCCTCTTTGTTTACCACCAAGTGGGGAGGCTGGCCACTTGTGAGCGAGCGAGTGAGTGTTTGTGTGCGTGCTTCTGGTTGCCTAGATTGGAGCGCCTCTCACACAAACACATGCGTCTCGTGGACCAGGCGAGCAGTGGCTCGCTGCTTATGGCTCGTGAGAGACTTTTAAAGTGTTGCTGGCTGGCTGGACTTGATGGTGTGTGTGTGTGGCGCTTAATGTGGCCCGTTCAAGTGGTGCCCGATTCTCGCTAATGGTCCTGCAGAGGCTTGGACCGGGCCCAGTGTTTGTGTGTGAGAGCTGCGGCCTTTGAGGCAAGTGGATGGCACCAGCGGCGCAGCATGAGCGAGCGGGCGCACTCAGCTCCACTGCACGACTTGGCTCGGCGTGCGGCCGGCCATTCAACAGGCTCGCTCTCCACCAGTGTCCCCCAACCAGTCTCTTGGCGAGAAACAATCGGCGAGAAACAAGTCCAGATCAGGCGGCAAGCTAAGCACAAGTTTCCACCGCAAGGCCAGCACCACAAATCGAAAGTTTTCCTCTCTCGCTTGAGGCCAGCTTTCCGAAGCCAACTAGCTGCATGACAGCAGCCTCACGAAGACAAGTGTAAAAGTTTTTTTTTTTGATCCATTTGCCTCAAAGAGCCTCCATAAAGCAAGCGAAAAATGTCCGCCCAAGGAGAGCCTGTGCCCGGGCCCAGTGGTTCGGTGGAGCCAAGCTCCGAGGGCGGTCCAGCGGCCAGGGGCCGAGGTGGTTTCCGGAGGTCAACGTTGCGCACCATTCCCTCAAATGTCAGCCAGACTCGAGTGGAGAAGCTGCAAAATGTTCGCCAGTGCGACATAATGGCCAACTATGTGCCCATTTTGGTCACTCCAAACAAGGAGCTGCAAATGTATCGGATTGACTTTGAGCCAAGCGTTGAGTCGGCCAGCCTGATGCGCTTCCTCTTCAAGGAGGCGGCCAAGGAAAAGTTCACCGGAAGGCCCATTTACGATGGAGTTCACGAGTGTCGCAGCGAACAGAAGCTCACAGACAAGGTGACCAGTGTCCGTGTAAAGGACAAGGGTGAGGAGGAGAAGGAGTATAGGGTGACCTTTACAAACACTGGAACCACAATTATGGGCTCCGAAATGATCAGGACCTACAATTTGCATATGAAGGAATTTTTCAGAATAATGAAATTCTTCTCCCCCCAGCCTGGACTTCATGTGCATCCAGCCCAATCGTTTAATGTGGGCGAGGATATAATGATCTTGCGTGGCTTTAAGACGGCGGCAAACATTCACGACGAGGGCCGACTTTTGATGAACTTCGAGGCGGCCCACAAGCTAATCCAGCGGCGCAACGTTTGCGAGCTCATGCACAAAATTAGACGCAACTCTCAAGGGGGCGACTTTCGTGAGGCCATCCAGTCGGCCTTGACGGGCAAACTGGTGGTCACCTCGTACAACAAGCGAGCCTATCGAGTGGAAGAGGTGGACTTTAGTTCGAATCCACAGTCAAAGTTTAGCAAAAAGGACGGAAGCGAAATCTCCTACATTGACTACTTCAAGAGTGTGTACAACTATGATGTCAAGGACAAGATGCAACCATTGCTAACGGTTATCCCCTCGAACAAACGCAGACGAGGCGACGAGGAGCCGGATCGAGTGATCAAGCTGATTCCAGAGATGTGCAACATTGCCGGCCTCACGGAGGAGCAAAGGAACGACAACAGACTCAAGATGGATCTCATTAGAGCCTCTCAAGTGCCGCCAAAAATACGAGTCGAACAGCTGAGAAGTTTCCTTGAAGCTTTTCACAAAACCGAACGAATTCAGGAACAGCTCAGCACTTGGGGCTATGGCTATGGAAAGGACGCGCTCAAGATCAAGGGCTTCATAGTGGCGCCCACGGCCATTGGCAGCGGCTCCCAAGCTAAGGAGGCCTTCGACAGGTGGGGCAAGGCAAATCCCGAGTCGGCCGACTTCAATGTTCGCTCTCTGGCCGCCTCGCCAACCGTCCAGAGGCTGGCCCTAATTGTGGGCCGAGGCGACATTGGAAACAAGGGCAAAATTGTCCAGACTCTAAGGAGCGGTTTTGGTGGTATTAATTTGTCCATTCAACAGGTGGAAACCCACGACATTGAGGAGGGCGACCAGGCGGCACATTATGTGCGAAAGATCAAATCGTTGAGCGACCAAATCACGGTGGCAATCATAGTTATGCGCAACCAAAACAAGGTCATCTACGATGCTGTCAAAAAGACCGCCACCGCCGAAATGGGCCTCACCACCCAGGTGGTCACCTCGAAACTTTTGATGGACGACCGAAAGGCCAGAAGTGCGGCCACCAAGATAGCCATCCAGATTGCGGCCAAAGTTGGCGGCGAACCATGGTGGGTGGACATTCCTCTGAAAGGGACCATGGTTTGCGGATATGACACCCACCATGACACCACCAAGCGGGGACGCTCCTTTGGGGCCTTTTTGGCCTCCCTCAATGACCGATTCTCCAAGTGGTTCTCGAAGGCGGATGCTCACGATAAACTAGACGAAGTGTCCACCCAGGTGGCCGTCAACATGATTGAAGCGCTGGAGACCTATCGCAAGGTGAACGATCGTTTGCCCGAGAGGGTGCTCATCTACAGGGACGGAGTGAGCGAGGGAATGATTGAGCATGTTTACAAGAATGAGCTGAAAAATATCAAGGAAAGAGTGGAGGCATTGGATGGAAAGATTAGGTTTGCCATGATTTTGGTGAACAAAAGTGTGGGAGCGAGATTCTTCATGCGGTCAACTGATAACAATTTTATCAATCCCCCGCCGGGAACAGTTATCGACCACGCGGTCACCCGTCAGGACAGGTACGACTTCTACCTGATCAGCCAGAGCACCAGACAGGGAACCATCTCGCCAACTTACTATAATATCATCCATGACGAGGTGGGCTTCGGGCCAGAGATACACCAGAAGATGGCATACAAACTGTGCTCCCTATACTACAATTGGTCGGGCACGGTGCGCGTTCCAGCCCCATGTCAATATGCGCACAAGTTGGCCAAGTTGTGCGGGGAAAATATGCACGCCCAGCCAAATGCAGTGATGAACCAGCGACTCCATTTCTTGTGATCTCCTCGCCCACCATGGCCCCTCAATCGTCTTATAGGTCGAGTGATACAACATGTAACACGCGATATCATGTCCGGATAATCCGCAAAAGTGATTTCCCTAACTGTTGAATGAATTTCCTACTCAGTTTGGATCTTGCATTTTCATCGACTTGGAATTCCGACTGGATCTTCGTATGGGAATTCACCTGTTGCGGACTGCAAAAAATTCTCACTAGAAACAATGTTTCTCTAAACAAATAATATTAAATCAGAACGGGGCCCCAATGACTCTCCTCATACATGCGTTCTCCTCCATCTGGTGTCATTTCTTGCCACGCCCATTTCCGTGCGCGTTGTTGCGCAACTGACCATGCGATCTTTAGGCGTAGGAGGCAAGGTAAACAAGCGAGATGATGGTCGTCTAAGCATCACGCCTCGGTGGAAAAGTTTGCAACTGATCCTCCACATCGCACCACCGTCTGAGGTCTTCGGCTCATCATGGCGGCCTCAATGCAAACTTGTCTCCTAATACTCACTCTATCAAGTTTTCTGCACCAAACATATGCTCAACTCAGCAATTGGAACTTTTACCAAACTCCAGAGATACCACAAACTTTGCGAGGACAGTGGTATTCTCGTGAAAGGGGAAGCAATGTATTCACAACAATCGAGCAATATGATATCACTGACCGAGGTCGTTTGGAGGAAATAGTTAGCAGTTCTAATGACAATTTCACTCTAATGTTGCACAACAAACAGAATCGATGTCGTTATTGTCTTAGGCTGCTCATCAGAACACTGAATGTGATCGACAAGATCGAGACACTATGCATAACATCATCAGATCATCAGACCGACTTGATGTCGAAGATTTGCCGTACGATCGACCCACATCAGGAATATGTTACGATGTTCTCCATGAATCCAAGCGGCAAGAATTGCCGCTCCAGCCTGGAAGGTCGTTGGAGATTTGCTTACCAAAATCAGCAGAAATTCACTGGAGAGTGTTCAAATCCTGATTCAAAGATAACTGCATGTCAAAAGCCGGGCACTCAATTCTTCAATGTGAATCAGCAATTTTTGGTCGAATACAAGGCTTGTAATGGAATGCGGGAGACTCAGGACGCTTTAGTTGAGTACAAATGCCTTGGCGATTGGTACATTGGAAAGAATCACTATTTTGCCGTGAAGAATAATCGCGAAACTAGAGTTGAGGAGGCCTATAGGTGTTTTTTGACCAATCGCGATGACGAACAATACATCTCAGTCTCGGCAACTGCTGAATGCAACGTGCTTAGATCGCCTCAGCAGGGACCTATTAGGTGGCGTCTTTCGCCCATCAAGGATGATACCATTGCGCCCAGATGCACACTGCCACAGAACATAACTGGAGTTTGGATTGACACGGCGAACTTTGATGCCGAGGTTATCATTGATAGCACCAAGATGGTGGAAAGGTGGAAACCCGACACGGGTAGAATCAAGCAAGAGACCTATGTTTGCATAGAGAATCGTGGCTCGCGTTTTGTCATGGCTCGTCTGGGAGTGAATGGTTGTCAGAGAGATTTCGTCTGCTTCCAATTCTTCAAGAGAAACCACAATGTCCTCCGCTACCGGAAGGGTCAGGCGGTTGTCTCGGATAATTTTGCCACCGTTTGTTCGTGGAATATGTTCGACAACCAAGAGAACTGGATTTACGATCTTATGATAGCCAAAAGTCCGACCCCAATTAGATGTCCAGTGGCTGGAAAGTTCATCATCGAACAGCGGGGAGACATTTTGTTCGAGAATCGAACTCGGGGCGGAGTTACCTCACCGAAACCCAATGTCTACTGCAAACAACGAGTGTCCGACTTTTCCGTTTGCGGAGACCAGAAGACCATAGCCATCGAGCCGAATTATTGCATCTCAGTTGATCAACTTGGTAGACCTGTGGACATTTACGGTGAACCAGATTACGAGATGCAATGTATTGGCTACTGGAAGGAAAATCTCAAGTCATACTTGATAACCTATGACCCAATTGATGCATACAGTCGCTATAGATGCTGGGTGTATCAGCGCACTGATCAGAACAAGATAGCCATGTCGATGTCGGTCGGGGCTTTCTGTCACGTGACACAAACGGAACTGAGCCAAAATGCCCACGAGGGTGCTCAAGTGGCCCTATCTCTGACAGAATATGAACGCGAAGCAGACGATTGTCCGATGTACTTCGACGATGGATCGAGACCCTCGATGGATAATAGGAGGATTGTTCTGAGCTCAAGCTCATCAGTCATCACAAACGAGTAAGAGTCTCAAGAGAACTATAATTGTCAGAGCTGCTCTTGTATCTAGAGGCAAATTTGTGCCCACACGAGCTATTGATATTGAGTCGGGGCTCGCGGCATCATAACTTTGAGAGGTAATCATTGGAACAGGTGTAATTCAACATCCAAGCGTTCAATCTTTGAATGACCTCACAATTGTCTCTCGCCCTTCTGGAGATCGTCCCATCATTCTTCGAAGGCACAGTATCAATTTTGGGAAGCCCGTCGACGTTCAGGTGGGGGCTGACGGAGTTTTGAAACTACGATTCAGTGCTGCCGGCGGATGGTCCCTGTCGAGCTTAGCTTGCAGAAGTTTGCTGTCCGAATGGACTACGTCACCTCGCGCGAGCGCACTTCAGAATTAAGTTTCAGCCAGAGCGACACGGATGCACCCGGCAAAAGTAGGGTGACGACCATAACAACAATAAGGACAACAAAGGCCATCAACCTCAGCCTCTTAAACTAATTCTCATATTGTATTCTTTTGAGACCAAGAATAAAATCATCAACTATCTTTTGTGATATCATACCAACTGAGACATATCTCAAATTCAACCCAGAATATAGACTGAGACACAGCAGATGTCTTTCGAAATAAAGCGGGCTCGCGGTAAGACTGCTGTTTTCTCAGGCACAAGACAAACTAGTGACCACATTCCTAGGCTTGAAGAATTATGCATCCAAAAACTATTAGATAATGCCAACAAAATAGAGTGTGTCGGGGATGTACCTTATTATATACTTAGGCCATTGCTTACAAAAATCTCTCTTGCACAACTCAAGCATATAGAATCACATAATCCGGTAAGTAGACTAAACAACCTGTCCATTAGTATTGTCTCCCGTCTTCAAATTTGTTCAGTTTCTAACTACTAGTATCCGAACATAGCAACTCGTTGACGAGCCAGAATCTGATGAGCCATGGCGAGCACATTGTCAAAGACATTTTGAGGGTCGTATACCTGCCAAGGGCGAAACTTGGCGCGCTCTATTCAGACGTTGCGAGAGAGAACGGGATAGCAAGATAGAGAAGATAGCAAAACGAATTAAGAAACATGGAGAGAAAGCGACTCCTGTTAGGCAAACTAAGATTGTCGAGCTCAATCTTCCCAGCAGTAGCGGTAGTTCAAGGAGTAAAAATGTTGTGATAGTCAGACAAAATGGTTCATCTAGTAGTAGCTCGAAAATCAAACCCAAGACTGCCCCATTGATGCAAAAATCAATGCAGTTATTTAAGAACAGGTTCAGACGATAGTAGAACAAAGGAGCATGCGGTAGTTCTTGACACCCTGAAGTATTTGGGTTGCATTTATCCGAAGGCTCGGCTGAGACTCGGTAATTCAAGTTACCATGCTCTGTTAGAAAATAGTTTATTCTGTGTTTTCAGATAGTCAATATGATGAAATCTATGCCATTGAGGGGCAAATATTAAAATTCGAACATGAACTTGCTGTCGATTTCCAATCTGAGATTCATCTATATCTACATGCCCTTACCGGCTGAATACGCTTCGAATACTGCATTCTTGGTGGTATTTTATTGTGTTTTGGCGTGGAGCACATAGGTACAACTGGTTGTTCACGCCTTGATGAAGATGAGTTTCTACTCACACGTAACTGCTCGACGATGAAATCGCTATAGGCCATATGCGTTGCAGTATAGTCCGTCAATTGACTATGAGGATCCTGGTCGGATTTTTCAGATTTTATAAGTAACTCTACATACGGTGTATTGTCTTGATTCATTTTCACAATTGGGAATGTGTGTTTTGGAAATCCAACTTTTAAAAAGAGTTGAAAGTACTCCTGGCCCAGGGTATCCTCCAGGCCTTTTAGCATTATATTTTTCAACTTGTTGCTGTAGGGATTGTTGTTCTTGAACATGTCCACTATATGTGTTAGTTCGTGAACGGTAACATCTGCTTGCTCAGATATTAATGATTGGTGCTGGTGAGCGCATTCGACGGCGTTTGAAGAGTCAGTTTTCCGTTTTATTGACATGGAGCTTATGTTTTCCTTCTCTACCTCGAAGGTTTGGTCTGTGGATGATGTACGACGATTATCATGTCCATTTGTCGTTTTTGCTTGTTTGCGTGCTGGGGGAGGACTCGCTTCACATATTGCTCTGGATCCCTCTTCTATGAGCTCGAGATCTATTGTGGGATCACCTATGTCGTTGACGACTCGACTCAGGCGAGGGATAAAATTTTCGAAGTAATGCTTGAGCGATGAAGTTGAGTCACCGTTACAGACAACTCCAGACTCGGCACTCAGACTTGCCTTACCCATGATTGTTTTGTTCAATATATTCGGGTTTAATCTATTTTGAGATACTTCAGCCCAGGGGTAGAACCTCAACTGACCAATACCATAGCGGGATACCAGTTCTGGCGCGCTGCAACAAAAGGCTACTAGAATGGCGCGTGCTCCAGCGGTTCAGTGTTTTCGCGCTGCACTGCAAACGGTCTTCGGCTAGTGTGCGAGATTTGGACTGCGCGCAGATCTTGGACGGTGGGTGCTTGGATCCAAAAATTGTTGCCCACCATGCGTCTCTTGCTCACCGATAAAATAGCCGAGATATCTTCACATACTCATCTGTAGAACCAAGTCTTCTTCCATTAAATCAAACTAATAATATACCTCACCGCTATATCATCATGGTTTTGGAGAGTACCATCGTCTGTGTTGACAATAGCGAATACATGAGGAATGGGGATTTCATTCCAACACGTCTCCAAGCCCAGCAAGATGCGGTGGACTTGGTTTGTCATTCAAAAACTTCATCTAACGCTGAAAACAATGTAGGACTTATAACATTTTCTTCACATCCCGAGGTGTTAGTTACTCTAACTACTGATGTGGGAAAAATCATGAGTAAATTACATCAAGTCCAACCGAGGGGTGATGCAGACTTCATGACAGGAATCAAGATAGCTCAACTAGCCCTCAGGAATAGGCAAGGTAAAAATCATAAGATGCGCATTGTTGCGTTCATTGGTAGTCCGTTGTTGAAAGTAGATGATAAGGAACTAATCAAACTCGCCAAGAGGCTACGAAAAGAGAAGGTTAATGTAGATATAGTGAATTTTGGAGAGGAGGAAGAGAACACAAAAAAATTATCATCATTTATCAACACAATTAATGGACGTGATGGTACAAGCTCTCACATCTTCACTGTTCCAGCTGGTACAAATTTACATGATGCCTTGATAAGCTCTGCACTTATTCAAGGAGAAGATGGATCTGGAGCAAACGCCGCGAGTCGCTTCGAGTTTGGTGTCGATCCGAGCGAAGATCCTGATCTTGCCTTGGCATTAAGGATATCAATTGAAGAGCAGAGATTAAGGATGGAAGAGCAGGCAAGGAGAGAGAATCAAGGTGAGAGCAACGCGGATTCGAACCAGGATAACTCATCTGTCAAGAAAGAGAGTTCTGATCATGACTCAAAGCCTAGTTCCTGATGTGTTCGGTTTGTTAATGGTTGTCCTGTCGACTGCAAACTACGACATCGATAGAGACAAATTATTGTGCAATCTCCTTGATGCTTCCAAACTTAGAGCATCAGGCGGTCATGAAGTGTCCATGTTTTGGAACCCAACGCCCAGTGAAGCCAATGATGGTCCCATGCCATGGTCCGCACGAGACTGTCCCTCGTCGTCTGAATGAGGAAAAATCATGCACGCGCTTAAACAACTGCGCCCATTTGCGCTGACATCAAGGCGCCAGCGGGTGGCTCCATCACATAACTGGCGGCTCCTTTCGGCTCATGACATGAATCCAACCGAATATCATCCTGTCGCTATGTTTTTGGAAAATTAAACGGCTTATTTGATTCATTTCTATTAAAACTTGAGATGCCGCCAAAGAGGTGTTCGGACTTTTTGTTATGTTCAAACTCGAGACCATCCATTGATAGACACTATTAACTAAATCGATTCACCACCTTTGCGCTTATTTATTGCTTAGTGATTTCGAACACTGGTGATGGGCAACATTTAGACAACCGTGAAGATCCAGA
>Ga0058701_10000061_pt1 | contig 85728 bp, 69 predicted proteins | sample AgamicOrMae_FD_97039 | JGI IMG/M metagenome (GOLD analysis project Ga0058701, IMG submission 97039) | Agave microbial communities from Guanajuato, Mexico - Or.Ma.e | ecosystem: Host-associated > Plants > Phyllosphere > Phylloplane/Leaf | place: Guanajuato, Mexico | collected 2012-06-04
CCGGAAGACTGCCCAACGGCACCCACGCGGGCCACCCGCCGCGTCTCGGCTCGGGCTCGACCAGCACGAACTCGAACTCGAACTCGACGCCAAACTCGAACTCGAGCGCCCACCAGACGGGCCCCAATTGCTCGCTGCTGGCGGGCTGCAGTCCGAGTGTCGCACGCTCGCCACCAGATGGCGCCACCTGCTGGCCGGCGGCCGCCAGCTCGCCCGCCGCCCCACTGCTTCCCCACCTAAGCAACGGCTGCCACCAGCTGGTCAGTCCGGCCGCCCTGGACACCAGCAACACCGGAACCAGCAACACCACCTCGTCGCCGAACGAGACTGGCGCCGGTCTCTCTGGCGGCGGCGGCCACCTGCTGGCCATGGAGCCGGGCCAGTTCGTGGTGCTGCACGAGGACGGCCACTCGAACCTGGGCCAGCAGGAGGGCGCCGCAAGTGGGCTGGCCTGGTTTCAGGGCTCCTGAGGAGCTGCAGTGCGCCTGCTAGAGACAGTCTTAAGGATAGAGACAGTCTGAAGGATAGAGACAGTCTGCGGTCGTTTGAGCCGTTTGAGAGAAGTCTAGTGGAAGAAATAAAGAAAAGAGGCGCCGGAAGCGGCGATGATAGTCCACGGCGCCTTGGCAGAAGACGCCGCAAGCAAGCAGTGTGTGTCAATAGTTATCAATTAATTTATTTAAGATTCAACAAAAATATCACATTTCCTTTCATGAGTGGTGGTTGAATTTCGGAACTTTTTAGGTGTTTGGCTTTAGGTTAGGTTTAGGAGCCACTTGGGGGCAGGTTGAGTTGGTTTTGTGTAAACTTTGTGGATTGAACTTTGGAGAATTGATAATTCTCCAAAGTTTAATGTTGGCAAATTTTGTCCAAGTTTGGCAAATCTAATCCTCAAATTTATCCGAAAAACTCGCTGAAACTTGGACTAAATCCGTCCAATCGGCCACTGTCACTCGGCCAGGATGAGCGAGCTGCACTCGCGACTGTTGCCGGAAACGCCGCGCGTGTGGCCCTCGAGCAGAGTGGGCGCGTGCAGGCGACACTCGACCGTGCTGGCCAGTCTGGGCGACGAGTAGCTGAGGCTTAGGGCGCGCCCAAACTCGTCGTAGGCGAACTCGTGCACCTCGCCAGTGCGCTGGTCGCGACTCTGGCGCAAGAGGCCCCCGTCGATCTGGTAGGCGAGCTGCACCTTGGCCTGATTTTGGTTCAGGTTTACGTTTTGGTTTGAGATTAAATTCTGGTTCTGGTTCAAGTTTTGGTTCTGGTTCAAATTCTGGTTGGGACCTCCAGCCAGGCCGGCGAGCAGACTGGTCTGCAGACTGATGGCGCCCCCATTTGAGGCTCCACTGGCGCCGCTTCCGGTTCCGCTTCGCGGCGGCCCCGAGCTCATGCTGATGGAGTGCACCTGGCCCTGTTTGGAGATGTCCAGCTTGCAGAGGCCGCCGAAGGAGGTGTCTATCATGCGGACGCTGTGGTGTGGGCCGTCGCGGTGGATGGACAGTTTGTTTCCGTTGGCGAAGGTGACGGAGGCGAGCTGGCCGAAGGAGGTGTTCACGTTGTAGGCGAAGGCGTACTTCAGGTTGCTAGTGGTTCTTGCAGCTTGTTGTTGATGGCTTGGTGCTGAGGCTGGCGAGCTTGGCGCGGACGCTAAGCTGGAGGCCCCGGCAAGCTCGCGGGTGGCCGTGTGCTGGCCAAAGCGGTTGAACACGAGCAGCTCGTGCGGGTTGTCGGGCGACTGGAGCTCGAACTCGCCCGCCGCGCCCATCTGGGGCAGCTCGGGCTCCACCGAGACGACGCGCGGCTGCTGCCCGTCCGCCACCAGCAGATTGCCCCGCTGGTCGACCGCAATGGCGCCCAGCGCGCCCAGCCGGAAGTCGGCGGCGCGCACTGCCTGGCCGGCGGGCGGAAGTGCGTTGGAGGCGCGCGACTTGCCGCCGCTACTAAGCTCCGACTGCTCCTGGTCCGCGTCTTGGGCGGCAGAAGCAGAGGCGGCAGAGGTGGGCCCGCCCACGAACAGGCCGATCCGGTCCTCCTCGGGCTCCACCAGGTAGACGCGCGGCGAGCTGGCGGGGGCGCCCGAAAGCGAGTGGGGCGCGCCGGAAGGGGCGCCCGTGGACGGCTCGGCGCCCGCGTCGGCCACAAAGAGGCTGCCTGAGGGCAGGAAGGCGATCGAGTGGGCCGCCTGGAAGGGGAACTCGGAGGCGCGCGGGCGGCCGCCAGATGGCGCCACCTGCTGCTGCTGGGGGCAGTGGGCGAGGCGGCCGGCCACGTGTTGCACGCGCTTGTTCTGGGTGACCTTGTAGAGCACGTTCTCGTCGAGGAAGTGGAGCGCGTCGTCGATGGGCGACAGGGCCAAGTGTTGGGGCGCCCTCGGGACGAAGCGGTGCATGGGCACCGAGTCGCCGGGGGCGCAGGGGAAGCGGAAGTGGCGCTTGCGGCCGCTGTAGTCGCCCAGCAGCGTGTAGATGCGCTGGTCGCGGGGGTCCACCAGGCGCACGTTCGGCCCGTCGGCGATGTACAGTCTGTTGTCCAGGTCGAGGGCGATGGCGCGCGGCTCCACGAGGCGCGCCAGCCTTGCTGGGCCAGCGTCCCCGCAGTTGTCTCGCGCCGCCTCCTCCGCGTCCAGGCGGCACTTGCGGCCCGCCTGGCCCACCAGCGCCACCAGCTGCGCGTCCGGCGCCGCCGAGCTCGCCTGCTCACTCGTGGAGCTCGCCAGCTCACCACTAGAAGTCTCGTTTCCTTGCTGGAGGAGCGAGTTCGCACCGGAAGTGCCCATTGGAGAGCCCAAAGTAGGACCGGAAGTGCCTGGATTAGAGTCGCGCTCGCGCACCAGCAGCACTTGGCCGCGTTCCTGGTCGGCGAGGTAGAGGCGCGCGTCGGCGGGGCTAAGGGCGAGCGAGTACTTGAGGGGGGCGCCCCTGTTTTGCGGCTGGCCGGGCGGGGCAAGCTCGAGCAGAGTGCGCACCAGACGCTCGCCGGGCGCCGCCCCGGCCGCCTCCAGGCGGCGCACCAGGTTGTGGTCGGCCACGTAGAGCGCGTTGTCGGGGCCCAGGGCGAGCGCGTGCGGTCTTAGCAGCCGGTGTTCGGCGGGGGGCGCGCTCTGGCCGTCGCAATAGGGACAGACTGGCGCCCGGTGGTAGCCGTCGCCCATTTGGGGGAGCACCACGAGGGGGCGCTGGGCGCGCAGTTCGAAGTTCCGGCCATCGCCGCGGTGCAAAATGAAGTCGCGCTGGTTGAATCGGTGGTGGATGTTCAGGTTCCACTGGTTTCCAATGTCCGAGATGGACAGATCGTGGCCGGCCAACTGCAGCTGCTTGCTCGTCCAGATGATCTGCTGGCAGTCGAAGTACTCGTAGCCCACAGAGACGAGCGCACTCGAGAGGCCAAAGGACTTTTGCTTGTACACGTTGCGCCGGTTCCAGGCGAAGGTGAAGTTCAGGTTCTGCTGCGGCTCGAACGACTGTCTGAACAGGTTGCCCTCGATGACGATCTTCAGATGGACCAACTTGAGCTCCTCCGGAAGCGGCTTGGCCTCCAGAGGGCCGGAAGTGGCGCCCACTGTTTGGGCTTGCAAACTGGGCGTCAGCTGGACGAAGATGGTGGACATGAACTCGTTGGCCTTGCTCGAGCTGTAGACCAGCGAGACGGGCGCCTGTTGCTGTTGCTGCTGCTGCTGGTGTTGATGCTGCGAGTCTTGGCCGCTCGAGCTCGACGAGTTGGGCAGCACAATGGTCTGCTGCACGACGGCTGAGTCGCGCAGGATCACCGCCCGCAACAGTCTCTGGCCCGCCAACTGTTGGCCCGCAAACTTGCCCCTCTCGCCTCGCCCTTTTCCGCCCGCAACACCAACGATCTGCGGCCTCATCAGGCGGAAGTTGTGCGCCGAACACAGCGAGCTGGTCTCCTCCTGCGCCTGCTCGCCAGTGACCGATCTTTGTTTGATGTAATTATTGTTCCCGCCACTCTCGTACTGCGACTGGTCCAGCTGCAACTCCACCTGGTCCATCAGCACGATCTCGTTCCAGGGCACTCGGACGGTCTTCTGCAAACTGGCGAAGGGCTCGCGCCGGAACTCCACCACCACTGCGCCGCCGCCGTTCACCATCAGGTCGAAGTGGCCATTGTCTCTGGTGACTGTTTGTCCAAATTTCAATAGGATTAGATTGAGAGATTTGGCAATTGCAGAATTTGCATTGAGTTTAGCCAATTGGTTAGTCTCTTTCTCGACTTTCATTTAAAAGTCATTTTCACCGATATCTGAGCTTGTATCTGAGCTTATATCTGAGCGTTTAAGCTCAAGGATGTGCTTAGATCGAATTGCAAGTCTAACTTACATGTTATTCCCAAATTCAGCTGGTCGGCCACTGAAACTCGAACGCCGGTGACGCCCTGTTTCAGGTAAGTGACGCGTCCACGAATCACGGACGCGCGACTGTTGCGATTAAATTTGATTATTTAATTTAAAATGATTTCGATATCATTTCAATCGAAAATTGAATGGAAAGGTTCTTTCGGTTAGCTTTGGAGAATTCAGATTTTTCATCGATTTTGTCATCTAGTTTGTCTTCGAATTCGTCTTCAAATCAAGCAGCCCTTAGGTTCCGCAAATGCTACAGGCCAATGCGACAGGCTAGATATTGCAACACTCGTCCCAAGGTTGCAAAAGCACACCTGTTGCTGCGTTCAGGGAGAAAGCTTATCAGATTATAGGCGCAGAGTGGAGAAAGTTTGCCGAGCGGCAGTATAGGAGACTTACTCGAAGTGTTTCGAGACCAGCAGACTAGAGAGTATATAGGGTTTTTAGTTGAGTTTTTAGTTGAGTTTCGAGTTGAGTTTCAAGTTTAGTTGAGAGTGAGTGAGTGAGGAAGAGTGAGAAAGCGAGAAAGAGAGTGAGTCTGGGAGCTTTCATATAGATGGAAAAGGACAGTAGTGTTTGGTGAGTCATTGAGTTTGCATTGGATTCTCAGTGTGCAGTGTTGAGTGCAGACTGTGAATGTGGCGTGCAACTGGAGAGCGTGGCAATTGGAGACAGAGTGTGATGAGGTTTTTTCTTTGTTTTCTCTGTTCCGCTCGAGCGGCCACAAAGTTTGTTTTGCCTTTTTGTCTCCAGTTTGCCTTCAATTTGACTGGAAACTGCATTCAGAGTGTACTCAGAATGCATTCTGAATGCATGCAAATGCTCAGCTTTCAGCAGTTCAAGAGCCGAGCTCAAAGTCAAACTGCACAGCTTTCGAGTGGTGGGACATTTTCCTCTCATTTTGTTGACATTTTCCAAGAATTCTACTTATAATTTTCACCACATTTTCACCTCCACTACTGCTTACCTTTCGTTAAAGTCTTTGGGATAGCCGTACTTCTGGGAGGAGGATTTCTCGATGAGAAACTGCATCCTCTGGAAGAATGAGGCCGTTTGGGGCGGAGCTTGTTTCTTGTTTAGGATGTCCAGCGGATCGGGCGACTTCATGCACAAAGTGCTGTTCTGGCAACTCTTGTCCGAGCAACACTCGCTGTCTGCGCAATCAACAAGTCCGTCTGTGTGGTTTTTGTGCAAAATTAGCAGCAATTAGGATTGGTTTGCAATGTAAAAGGTTGGTTTTGTTTGGAATAAAACACATTTAAGCAACAGGTTAGTTTGAGTTCGCATTTAGTCACCGATTCACACTCGTGCAACAGATCGTCTTAAACTGTCTTAAACTGCCCTAAACTGTTGAAAATAAGCGACAAAAAGGCCCCCTTATTATAGTACAGTATAGAGAAACAAATAAAAAACCGAAGAAACAACTAAACTAAACTAAAAAGAGACTCACCTCCGTCGTTGTCGAGACCGTCGTCGCAGTGGCGCTCAGTGAGCTGGCTGCAGTCGTCGCCCGCAGCGCCCGCCTGGCACTGGCAGCGCCACTCGGCGTTCGCCGTGCCCGCCGCCGGCCATTGCTGCGCGCTGGCGCTCGGGTCTGCGGGCACGCGCACACACTGGCCACGCCCACTGCAGTTGTTCGGACACCCGTCGAAGGTGCACACCTTTCCGTAACGGCCCACTGGGCAGGAGCACTGTCCCTCGGGAGTACATTGGCCCCCATTTCTGAGACAGCGCGGCGAACACTTGGCCGTCTGGCACAGGTCGCCCCCGTAGCCATCCTGGCACACGCAGCGCCCCTCCTGGCAGCTGAACGCCCCAAAGGGGCCGCAGTCGGGCGCAGTCGCTAGGGTTGAAGCGTTGGAGTTCGAGTTTGAGCTTGGCTTTGAGCTTGCCGCTTGACAGTTGAGGAAGGCGCTGGAGCTGGCGGTCAGCGTGGAGTGGGCGGCGTCCTGTTGCTGTTGCTGTTGTTGCTGTTGCTGTTGTTGTTGTTGAGTTTGCTGTTGTTGAGTTTGCTGCTCGTTGGGGGCGCCATCGGGCAGCCCAGACGCCTGCTGCTGGTGGTCCTGTTTGGGCAGCTCGAGCTGGTCGGCCGCGAGCTTGCGCGCTATCTCACTACAATGGAGGCCCGTGAAGCCGAAATCACAGTTGCATTTCCCCTCGAGCAGCTGGCCGTGGCCCGAGCAGTTGGCGGGCGCCACTTGAACGCCCGCGAACCTTGCGCTGGTTTGCTCTTGGTCGGCGAACTGGCAGCTGGAGCCGAAGAAGCCCGCCTGGCAGGCGCACTGGCCGCTCTCTGGCCTGCACACGCCCCTGCCTGAGCAGAGCTGCCCCAGACAGTTGGCGGCGGCCTGGCCCACGCTAAGCTCGCAGGCCTCGCCCGCGAAGCCCGGCTGGCACTTGCAGCGGCCCACACACACTCCGTTTCCGTTGCAGTTGTTCAGCTGCGGCGGACACAGAGCGGCGCCCAACGGCTGCTGCTGCTGCTCCGTCGAGGCGGGCGCGAAGGCGGCGCCCAGACGGGCCGGAAGTTCGCAGCGGAGCCCCAGGAAGCCGGGCTCGCAGCGGCAGGCGGCCAGGCCCGTTTCCGGCTGCACGAGGAGGGCGCCCCGTCCGGAGCAGGCGGCCGCGCTCAGCTCGGGCTGCTGGTTGAGGGCGAACTGTTGCTGCTGGAGGAGTCGCTTGATGGGCGGCATTTGGGCGCTCTGCTGGAGTCTGCTGGCGTCAAAGTAGTCGGGCGGGCTGGAAAAGGGCTGTCTGGGTTGGAGGCCGGCGAGGTTCGATGGTGGGCCGAAAGGTGGCGCCAGCTGCTCGTGGTTGGGCGCGCGCTGCTCGTGCGCTGCGCCATTGGGCACTTGTTGTTGTATCTGTGCGCCAGAGGGCAGGCTGGCCCGCATCAGCTGACTCAGCAGGAAGACGAGCAAACCGACGAGCAGCAAGAGGGCACAGCTAAACAGTATCACCTTTCTCCTGTGCTCCTCCTCCACCTTCTTTTTCATCCTCTCCTGCTTGATCACGATGAGATCGTCTATGATTTGGTCGCCCAAAATCTGGTCGTACACGTGGTAGGTGGACGAGGAGTAATCACTGGTTGAGTTGTTATTATTGTTTAGACCATTATTATTGTTGCCATTTAAATTGCTTGCTAGTCCATTGCCAGAGCCCAGAGGGCCGCTGTACTGGTTGGCCTGATGGTGCTGCTGCTGGTGCTGCTGGCCGAGGTGCTGCTGGCCGAGGTGCTGCTGGTGCAGGAAGGGCATTGTTTGCGAGCCGCTCGACTGACTATTTTGGCTGCTCGACTGGTGGTGCAGGGTGGCCAAGTGGTTGGCGAGACTCTGTTGCAAGTGGGCTTGCTGCTGTTGCTGGTTGCCGCTGGCTTGCAGCTGGTTGAGATGCTGGCTCAGGTTGTGACTGGGGTGGTGCAAGGTTGAGTAGTGGTGCGACTGCGTGTGGCCCAAATGCTGCTGCTGCTGGGCCACCAAAAGGGCGCCCCCTTGGCTCTGGTGGAAGTGCAACAACTGCTGCTGCTCGGCCGCCTGCTCTTGCTGCTTGGCACTTGCTTGCTGGCCGCCCAACGCCAGAGGACTACTCTGGCTCGGGCTCGAACTGTTGGCGCTTGCATTATGATTATTTGTATTATTACCATTTCTATTTGTGCTCAGAGTTGCGCTGGAATTGGAGCTGGAGATGGAGCTCGAGTTGGTGAAGTGGTGCTGGAAGAGCAGTGGGTGCTGTTGCTGGAGCATCATCTGGTGCTGCTTGCTGGCCGCCTGCGACAAGGTGTGGATCTTGTGCTGCTGGTCGAGAAACTTGATCTCCTCGATCTCCTTCGGGTAGCGAGACGTCATTGTCACTGCCGCCCGAGAGCAATCTTGGCTTTTTTGCTTGATTTTTCCTCAATTTCCACTCAATTCTTGCTCAATTTTCGCTCAATTCTCTCCTGATTCTTGATGATTTCTCGCCCTAGTCTGTCTTCTTTTGAAAACTTTAAATTAACTTTAAATCTTCTCAAGGCGAATGCTCAAAATATTGAGTAGTGATCTTTTCTGAATGAAATATTGTGGAAATACAGAGATTCAGCTGCAGATATTCAGCTCTTTTGGCTAATAATTGGGCTTGTAATTGGGTTGTGTATCACCAATTCTTTCTCTTTAGGTTATCTTAAGCTTCTCATTTGCTTTTCTTCGCCAAAATTTATCAGAAAATTTCATTCGGATTCGATTTCTTCGTTACTCTTTATCATTTCATCTATTCTTCTATTCGGCCCGCTTGACAGTCCTGCTTGTGTTCATCTTGTTTCTTCTGCTCTATTTTGCCTAATTATCATCAACTAATTGGACGCCCATCCTTCATTGTGGCTCTTCATTGCCGCTGGGCCACTCTCTCGAGCATCGTGGACTGTCTGTGGCGCGAACGTTTCTTCAGAAATCTCTCTTCAAAACAAATAAGAATTAGCTTGCCGATAAGAACAAGGCGTCACAGTTCATTCATTAAAAATTGACACTTAACAAAAGTTGATTCCCCTCAAAGAAGTGCTCCCTTTTTCTCCTGCCTCCTCGTTTCTTTCAACCGCCAGTCTCAGTCTCTCTCTTTCTCTCTCGTCTGGAGCTTGCTACTAGTGGCGAAATCGGGCCGCCCGATTGGCAAGTTTGACTCGGCGGGCAAAAACAAAGAGCACACTCGACGGTGGTGCTGCTCAATGGCGTTATTTTTTTCCCTCTCTCTCTCTGTCTCTGTCTCGCTCAGTCTCGGTCTCTCTTCGCTTGTTTGCCGATGTGACACATTGACAAGTGAACAGCGGTTATCTATTGATGTGTGCTTGGCTTTCGGTGGCTTTCAGTGGATTGCTGCCGCTTCAGAGTGTGTATATCTCTGTCTATGTCTACTTGCTTGCTTGCTGGCTTGTTTGTTGCGGGCCGCTGTTTGGGTCGGCGCTGCCGGTTGCTTGTGGCTGGCTGGCTTGCTGGCTGACTAACGTGAGAGAGTGAAATCTAAACTCGTGCTGGCAAGACAGTGCCGCCAGTGGAGTGTTTGATGAAGAGGAGGAGCAGGAGCAGGAGGAGGCTAAGGAGGAGGAGGAATAAAATGATGAGGCTGGATGAGTTCTCAGTGTTTGCGGGTCCAGTGCCGACTGGCGAATGAGACTGCGAGAATGAGCTGCCCGTTTGGCTGTGCGCGTTTGCCGCAGAGAAGCAGAAGAAGCGCCGCGCACGAAATACAATGAAGAAACAGCTCGCTGCAGAGTGTCTCTGCGGCAGACTGTGTGCCGCAGACTGTGTGTGCCGCCGCATCTGCATCTCTGCGAGTCGACTCTGGCCGAGCTGAACTCTGGGCTGCCAGTTCTCAGCTCAGCTCAGCTCAGCTCAGCTCGCGCGCGGTGCTCCTTTTTCGGCTTCCATTTTCGCCCCCAGTCCCCCATTCGAATGCAGTGCTGCGGCGCTGCGCTTTGGAGCGCCCATTTTGGGCCACTTCTTGCCCGGGCACTCTCGCGGCGCCGCCCCGCGCGCATGCGCACCCCTCCAAAGGCCACCAAAATAATGGAATAAGTTTCATCTCTCTCTCTCTCTCTCTTTGACTCTGCGGGAAGCCACACACACTCTCTGTCAAACTGCCCAACTCGCCGCCCTGCTACTCCTCTTCCTTCTCGCCTGTCGCTTCCAAATGCTCACCGCCCAATGCTCGATGCCAAATGCTCGATTCTCGCTTCTCAACTCTGGCCACCACTACTACCACCACCACCACAAGCAGCAAAAGCAGCAACAAGCACCGACTCGTCTCAAGCCGAGTGCAAATCCTACTCAAACTGCCACTTCCACAGGCACGCCGAACAACAGGCGGCCGCCAGTCTGTGTCCAGCGGCGACCAAAGGCAACATGTGCAATATGCTGCCGCGCTCCGGCGGGCCAATTCGACGCCCATTTGCTGCTCGTTTTCCACTTGACCAGCAGCCCAGATGAAGCAACACACCACTGGCCGCTCTGCCACAGCGACACACTGGCACCATGGCGTGGCCAGTTGATGATCTGCGGGCGGCGCGAGTGACCATTGGCGCTTGGCCCAACTCTGCACAGTGCAGCCCGCGGGCCACAGTCTCTGGGCGCTGCCCAATGCCCAATGCACAATGCACAATGCCCAATGCACAGTCCACAGTCCACAGTGCACACCGAACACTGCACAGTGCGCACTGCTGTCTGCAGACATGCACTGGGCCGCATTGTGCGCGGCATCGAGCAGCCTCCAACTGCAGGCCAGAGTGCGCCCCAAAAGCAACTGCATGTGTTTGCGGCGCCCACTCTGAGCGGCCCTCCTCTGAGCCTCTGTCTCTGGCCGCCCAGTCACTATCTCTGGCCAACACTCACTGTCTCTGGCTGGCCGAGCATCTGGTCTTTATAATGTGCAGCTCGTTTGCAGCTCCATTGGCGCCACTCACTCGCCCAATTGGAAGCGTCTGCCTCTCTCGGGCGTCCACTCGTTTCAACGTCCAATTGATTTGCTCCCAGCCACATCCCAGCCACTCCAGCGGGAACAACTCTCCGCCCGATCTCCGCCGCCCAAATTGGACCCAAATGCGGTCCCACTCGCCACTCGCCCCTCCCCAAAACTGACCAACTGGCCCCGGCGCCAATCGGCTAATTAGCGCGCCCACTCACTTCGATTGGCGGCCGATGCGGCTGGCGTGTCATTATCGTCCTGAGACTAGTGCCGGCCTCCACTAGTCCCCTCAGGCCAGCCCTCGCCCCTCGGACCTTGGCGCTGGAGACGCTTGGCGACGCTTGGCGACACTCACTCGAGAGGCACTTGCTGGGTGGTACTAAGCGCCCGAGGGGGAAAGCAGCGAAGCAGAAAGGCCGCCTCAGTGGGGGCTCAGTTCGCGGATGGTCATTATTACGGTGATAATGAAACGCTGCTGCTCTCGGGGGCGACAATTTGCCATGGGCGCCAGAAATGTTGTTTCAATTTCGGGCCACCTCGCGGGCCTTGTCTCGCCTCCTAAGGCTTCGCTCAAATTGCAGCACACCGGCGAGCTCATTGGTGGCTCTCGTTCGGGCGAGAATTGGGGCCTTATGAATTTGGGCCATTTTGGTTCAATTTTCGTGGAAATTATCAGATTAATCAGCAACTTTGCGACAACTTGGGCCAGGTTGCAGTGCTGCAAAAATGAGGCTCTGCATTGCAGTGCACAATGCAGATTGCAGGGCAGGTTGTGCAGTCTGCCGGGCTGACAACTTGGCTGCAGTGCGGCCGCAGACTGTCCTGCGCGCGAACCTGCAGAATGAGAGCAGAAAGCACAGCGAATGGTGCACACTGCCACCTGCGAACTGCAGGCAGGACTGTGCGCGCTAACTGCAGACACGCTTTGTTATTGTTATTGTTATTGTTTACAATAGGTGGGAGTTCCCATTTTTATTTGTATTTTTTGCTTCGACTTTCGTTCCGATCTCGCCTCCATTTGTTACAATTACAACCAAACTTTCCAGCCACCTCCATTTGCTCTGCTCTCGCCCAAATCTACACAGGCCCCTCCCCGTTGGGCGCTTTCTCGCCGCTTGCCAGCGCGTCCAAATGGAGCACTGTCTTGGCCGAGGGGGCGGCCCGTTTGGCCTCCGAGCTGTTGGTGCGCCACTCGCTCAACGGGTACACCACCATGATGGCCAGACAAATGTAGGCCGAGCAGCGCCACAGTTGCGGAAACGAGTAGGCGTCCAGGAAGAGGCCCCCAAAGAGTGCCCCAATGCCGTTTCCAAGTCCGTCGAAGGCGCCACTGAAGACGCCCTGCATGGTGGCCCTGAGGGGCAGTTTCAGTTGCGCCGGGTCGGTCGTTTCGCTGATGAGGCCCCGTTCGAGCAGTTCGGCCAAGTGCTCGTCCACCTGGTCCACGCACTCTGAGGCTATGTCGGTGATGAGCGAGTAGATGATTCCGTAGGCTATTCCGTGGCACAGTTCGAAGGGGATTCCGTAAAAGGGGCTCATGCTTGGGTAGTAGGTGCCATAGTAGATGAAGCGCAGGGCGTAGATTAGGGCACAGGTCATCAGGGCGCCTGAGCGGCCCATTTTGGGCACCAAGTGGGGAACCACAAGGGTGAAGGAGATGACCTCGCTTATGGAGTGGCAGGCGAGCATGCCGCCCATAACGGTGGAGAATTCCACTCCATGTTGGCGGCACAACTGTTCCAGGTGCAGGAAGAAGTAGCTCAGGTGCACAATGAGCAGCAGCCCAAAGAGGGAGAACATCACCAGGTACTTTCTGATTTCCGGATGGCGTCTGATAATGAGCTTCAGCAGCACCAGCTGCAGGCCCTGCTGGCGCTGCTCCTCCTCCTCCTGCTCCTGCCGAGCCTCCTCCACGAGCTGCTCCCTCTGCTGCTGCTGCTTGTCGCTGGCCAGAGCCAAGGGCTCCACCGGAAGAGCGGCCTCGTCAAGCTGCTGGCCCACACTTGCCTCCTTGCTGTCCCTGGGCGGGCAGGAGGTGGCCAGAGAGCCCTCGGTGGTGCAACAGGAGCCGTCGGGGCCCAGCGCCTGGGCGGCGGCGGCGGCGGCTCGCGTCAAGCTGCTGTTGCTGGCCAGACTGCTCATGTACATGGCCTGCGGGTCCTTGTCGGGCGCGCTGGCCCGCGACTCGGCCAGCTCGCTCGAGTCGGGCAGCCCGCTCCACTGCGACTGGTCGCCCGCACCGCAGGGAGCAGCCATCGACTGCCACCTGGCCGCCACCACCTCCAGGCCGTCCACCACCACGTGCCCGCTCGAGGCTCCCAACGTGTTCATCCTCGACAGGGCCCTCTGGGTGCGCGACCTCCACTGGCGCCCGCCCGCTGCCGGGTGGGCGGGGCTGCGGGTCGTGCCCGCGCGCGCAGGCCGCTGCTCTCTGCTCTTGGCGAACTCCTGCCGCCTGAGCTGCGCGGCCACGCTCGCAGACATCCACGAGTGCGGCCCGCCCACGCTCGGGTCGCCACCGCTGACACGCCCACCCGCAGGCGCGCCGCGCCCCACCAGGCTGCCCCGCTTGCTGTGCTGGTGCTCGTCCAGCAGGTCGGCCAGGGCGACCGGTTTGGTCTTGGCGGGGTCGGCGTCAGCCCCTAGCCTCAGACTGGAGCGCAACGAGCCGCCCAGATCCTCCATCAGCAGGCTGGCCACCTTGCCCACAAGGCGCGGGTTCGAGCGCACACTGCCGTTGCGCAGCGAGTCGCCCGCAATCCCGTCCCCGCCGCCGCCCCTCCTTAGCCAACGGGGCTTGCCCTCCGGGTCGCCGGCCTCAGTCTTGCCATTGCAGCCATTGGCTTGCTGCTGCTGCTGCTGGTCCCCATCCTGCAGACTGCCGCCCATGACAAAGTGCCTGTTGGGCCAGAGGGCGAGCAGCACGATCTCCAGCAGGAGCGATATGATCAGCACGAAGAAGGCGGGCACGTACTTGGGCAAAAAGGGGACCGACTCGTTGATCTGCCCGATGAGCACCCCGAAGCCGCCCCAGGAAACCACGGCCCACACTCGATAGGAACCCCACGAAACTCCGTTCATTTGAGCTCCATTCACGGCCAACGCGTCGCCCAACGACCAGACCACCCCGAAGGCGCAGTAGCCCACCAAAATGCCCAGCACGTCCAGATACCAGACCAGCTGCGGCCTCTCTCTGATTGTGTCAGGATAAAAGGGGGCCCAAATGAGCGACCCATAGCCCAGGCACATGATTGCCAGGGCGGCCATCAAGTAGTGCTTGTGGGCTTGGTGTTTGTCGGCGAGGGCGCAAAATAGGGGCTTCATGAAGATGGAGAGAAAGGGCAACACCATGAGGAGGGTGCCGATTTCACTGAGACTCGCCTTGGAGTAGGTCTGGAGGAAGAGTGTGAGCAGGACCAGGGTTGTTGAGAGGCCCGCATTGAAGAGAATGTAGTGGAGTATGAAGATCATTTTTGGTCTGGCTGAAAGTCTCAATCTTGTCTGTTTCTATTTCTTTTTGAGCTATTTTCCGTTGGCTTGATAATTCCTCTGGCCTGAGAGCTTCTCTTTCGGGTGGGCCGGTTTCAGTTCCAGAGACAAGGCGTCTTCTTAGCTTAGTCAAATTCTTCCTTTGACTCTCAGATATTGGCAAAACTATCACCCTTCGGGCAGAAATTGAAAGACTGGCAAGTTTGTTTGCACTATCAGCTGATTGATGTCTGTTTGCGCTAGGCTCAACTTGTGTGCCCTAAATTTGTTTAAAATAAACCACCAATAATCCCTTTGGCCCAAAATGGCCTCTCTCAGCCGGCGGAGCCGTTTAGATGATAATAATCCGAACTCCAGTTGGTCGCGAGTCGCGCCGAGCAAACAATTGGGCGCCAACTTTGGGGCAGCCAAATTTGGCGTGAAAGTGGCGCCAACACGCCACTGAGATGGACACTGCCGTTGTGTCTGCTCCGTTTCGGGCGACGAGCAGCTCATCATGAGCTAGACTCTGTTGACTGTCTCTGCCTTCATTCCATAGCATGTTTGTCACTTCTTCTGCTGCCTGCTCTGGGCTCGAAAAGAGATTAGTTGGCGATTAAAATATTCCAGCCTGTAACCCTCTCGTTTTTTTCCCGTCTCTTCCTCCGATCGGTTGCTTTGACACCACTGCTCCATTTGAGAGCATTTGAGAGCAACAGTTGGTAATTTGTAAATTCTAAATCCAGGTTGACTGGGGCTTTAGAGAGCCGCTTCGGAGCACACGTAACATCGTCCAAGGTCGGCAAGATCCAACAGACTAGGTCCGACAAAGCTAACGGGTTAAATATGGCCCTTAGGCGACAGGTGGCCAAAGGGGGAGGGCAGAAAAGGGGCGCGAAACAATGTAAACAAAGGCGAGTGCTGCATACTGTATGCAGCATACAGTATGCTGCGTGCTGAGTGCGCGCCGTGCACGAGCTCAACAAGTGTGCGTGCAAAGTGAACGGCAAAACTGGGCCTGAGCTGCACTGCACTCTTCGAGCCTTGTCATGCCGGCGAGGGAGGACAAATTGCTTGGCGAGCATTGGATTGAACTAGAAAAGGCTGGCCAGACCTAAGGGTTGGCCACTGTTTGCCCAAATCCGCTCTCGATGCGCCAACTCGAGCGCCGCCGGCCCGAAATGCGCCCGATCGGTGGCGCTTCGTGGGGGCCACAGAGTGTCAGTGGCGGCCCGGCTGGATCCCGGCCCAAAGGCTCCCCTGCAAGTGCGGCCGGGCGAGCGATGCCTCTGGATCAATTTATGGCGCTGCCTTCGTCATCGGCGATTGTGTCTGGCCGCTCAGGGTCGCCCGAGAGAGTGTTGCCTTCGGACAACAGTCCGACGGCAACAAAGGAAGTGGCAGCTTAATCCGGCGGGCTGGCCAGGCCCAGTTGCTTGCCGGCCGGCCGAGTGGCGAGCGGCGAGCGGCGAGTGGAAGCGCGAGAAAGATTGATAGAGAAAAGAGTAAAAGGGGCTGCAGTTTATTGCATTCTGCGTCCACTGGATTGCGCCGGCCGACCCAAAGGCGACGTGCAACGGCCACTCGCAACTGGCCAGTTTTGCCAAAACTGATTCCAAAATTGAAGTTCCAACTTCAATTCCAATTCCAATTCTGCTCTGGCTGATCGGAGAGCAGCTAAGCTCAGGCTCGAGCTCGGCTCTCTCTGTCTCTGGCCGAAGCTGTGCCATCGGAGAGCAGCAAAGCCGCGCAGCATCGGAAAGAGATTAGAGTCGCGCCGGCGCCAAAGAGCGACGCTCGGGCCACACCAAAGCAGTGGCCCAAAGCAGCAGCACCATTTACCTGGCCGGCTGGCCAAATGGAAGCCAACTGTTGATCGGATTAGGCAGTTTGATCAGCTTTTTTCGCGCCCTCATGCTGCTGCTGCTGCTGCTGCTGCACTCAAATGCTGAGCTCAGTGTTTGGGGGCCAGTTTTGGCCGAGCAGCTTGCTCTGTTGTGGGGCCTTTTGTGCTTGGTGGTGGGCGCATTCTTCGTGTGGATTTGCCGCCGGCAGTTATTTGCGCCCGATGGTTTTTGGGGGAAAACTATGGGAAAGGAGAAATTATGATGGCCCAGCAAATGGGGAGCCCCAATTGGAGGCGGAGTGTTTGCTGGGCACCATTTGCTAGTCGACCGCGAGCAGCAAATGCATTGGTCGTCCAAGTGGACTAAACCAATCGAAATGGACGAAACAAAATAATTAGGAGCCGCCAATCCAGAGCTCGGCCAGCACGAGAGACTTGTCACGAAGCCTTGCCGGTGCATGTGGGAGCTTTTGGGCACAAAAAAGGGCACAAAAAACGGTGTCCCAAAGGTAAATCATCGGATCAAACCAAAGGAGGATGTGCCCTAAGGATGCGTATTCCTGCAGGGCGCAGTGTGTGCTGCTGCGGCCTGCAGTGCGCCCTATGCAGTGCGGCCGCTCGCAAGCGCAGGGAATTGGGCGCGCTGCAGAAGTGCGCGCCAGACAGTGTCAAATGCACACACACTGGGACCTCCCAGGCGACATGAATCGAGGGATTAGGTTGGACAGTTTTCGAGCGCCAGTCTGCAGCCAGACGGGCGAGATGGAAATTTCCAACTCCAGAGCCAAATCGCCCAACTGTGGCCCCTTTTTTGAGCCACCTTTTGAGCCACCTTTTGGCCCCCTTCTGCAACGGAGGCGCCTCCTCGGCCGCACATCAAACGGGCGCCCCCTCGCGTCTGCCGGCCCCTCCAGAGGCGCCCCTGCCCAATGGGAGCGCCTGGGGCCGCCCATTTGGTCCGAGGGAAAGGTCGCCGGGCCGGACGAGCCTTAGGAGCGCCGTCGGGCCCCAGTGGAGCGCGCAGAGGGCGGGAGGAAGCGGCAGCAGGTAGATGCTTATCTGCGGCTGATGGCGATTGTTGTGCGAGTGTCTGGGGCCCCTTCCAGCCTGGAGACACTGGGGGACATTTTAATTAGACTGCCGCTTGAGGGCCGTTCAAATTCTCACCACTTTTGGGGCTACAAATTGCACTCGAGTGCCACCAGAAACGATTAAAGCGAGCTCCCCCTCCAGCAGCTTTGTCTCCGAGCAGCTCTCGAGGAGCCTTGTACTTCGTGCCAGCTGGTCTCTGGCTTGCTCGTGCTTGAGTGCCAAAGACAGCGGACAAATTGGACGGCCAGCCAAATGATTGGGAATGCGGAATCTTTAAATTTCCAATTTCCAATCGGCGCTTGTTGCTCGCGCTGATCCTAATCTGTGCCGCTGGCCGCTGACAGTCTGCAATGTGCAATGCAAACTGCACACTGCACACTGCACACTGCACACTGTGCAGTGTCCACTTCCCGGCAACTGTTGCCGGCCGACAACTTTATCCTCCAGCAGAAGTCCTCTTAACTTCTGCTCGCCCACCTCTGTCCCTTTCCACTTTTCCATTTCCTCCTCCTCTGTTTGCATTTCCACTTCTCCCCAAGGCCAGTCCTCCTTGCTGGCGAGCGGCAAGAGGGGCCAAAAAGAGGCCAAACGCGGAGGAAAAACAGGCCAAAAAGGGGCCCAACAACTGGCCGACCGTCTCGCAGTTTCATGGACGCATTTATTGCCCCAGAGGAACAAATTATTTGGCGACAATTTGTTCTCCAGATTAGGAAATGTTAATACAATTTCCAACAATTCTCCCAAATGCCTTTTTGCCCATCGCCCATTCGGCTTTCCACTCGGCCAGAGTGGAAACATGAGTGCAAACAGCCGCTCGGCGTGGCGCGTGTGGCCTTCTCTGTCTCTAGCGATCATTTCACTGGCCACCGTGCCGCTGCCAAGCCTGCCTGGGCCAAGCCTCGCCAGCTCGCCCCAGAGAGTGGCCACCGAGGGGCCGCTGCAATGATGACCATATTAATAATGGAATTAGCCCCACACACACGCTCAGGGGCGCTATAAATTTGGCCGCCGCTTGTTGCTGGCCGCCTTCCGGTTGGTGCAAATGGTGGTCGAGAAAGAATTGCCTGTCGGCGGCAATTTGGCCAGCTGAGACTGGGCCTGAAAGGGCGACCGTGTCCACTTGGGCTTGGGACAGTCTGCGGCGTTTGCAGAGTAGCGCTTGCAGAGTGCGTCAAAAATAAGGTTACATTTACGCGCAGTACCGGACAGAACTTTGTCACCATACTTTTGGCAGATAGTGTACAGCGCGGCAGACTAGCAGCGGCGTCTGTCTGGAGCGCGCGCCATTCCCGCGCACAAACACAGAGCTGTGCAAAAGTCAACAAAGCGGCGCGCGAGCACAGAAAGCAAAGCGCCAACACGCAGTCGCCCACCTGAACACCAGCTCAAAGGGCGCGCCTCTCGCCCCTCAGGACCCTTGTCGCGTGTGACAACTGTGAAGCGAGACGCCAGCCAGAGCTAACGAGCGGCCCGTGGGGGCGCCGCTTCTTGTTTGCGGCGCTCGAGTCGCAAACGGAGCCCCGTCTGTGGCCAAAAGTGGGCCCCCGCTTTTGGCAACCCGCAGCTCGATCAGTTGCGGTGTGTGGGAGCCAGAGTGTGGACAGACGCACAAACAGACGCACGGACAGACAGACGAGCACGAGCAAGGAGAGGGACACGAATTGGAGGAGGAACAAAAAGGGCAGAGCTGGACGAGCTTTGCCGGCGCTGCTTTTCTCCAACAGAGAGAAGCGTGTCAATTAAAAGGCCGCCGCCAGATTCCTCTCCACTGACTGAGATGGCCAAAAGGGAGGCCGGCTTTTGGGGCGCGGCCTGAAAGGTGGGCCTGAGGATGAAGGAAAGCCGATCGGTTTTCGTTTTATTCATTGATTTGTGTTTGCGCGAAGTGGCTTTCCCATTTGTTGCCCATTTGGTCGGCGCGCTCAGGTGGGCAAAGGAGCCAGCGTGCGACGCTGGGCCGCTCCTTAGCTGCGGCCCAGTGCGCGCGTGCAAAATTTGCACTGCAAATGCGCCCCAAATGGAAACGCGCATTGCCATTGCAGTGCTACAATGGCAGTGGCAAATGCAATGCGACCTTTGCAGTGGGAACTGCCTGCGGGCCGCAACTTGGTGACGACAAGCATCATCGTTTGTTCCGCCGCAATTGGCTGGCCGCAGGGCGAGGAGATATCGGAAAAAGTTTGATAAAGCGGAGGAAAAGCTGGAAAAGCTTGGAGAAAGCCTCAAAAAAGGCTCGAAAAAAGCTCAAAAAACGGTGAAAAAAGGCGGAAAAAAGCTCAAAAAAGCTGGAAAAAGCTCAGAAATGCGCCAAGATTGAACCCAATGAATGCCAATCGGCGACACGGCAAGAGAGTGGCCAAATGATCGCCGAAAGTGGTCCACTTTGGCCGCTTTGGAGCTTCTTTGGGGCGCCAGTTCAAAGCCTGGCCAAAAGAGGCGCCTTTTGGGCCCATTTGGGCCCATTGGAATTGCAAAATGGGGCCCAAAAAGCGAGCAAAAGACTATCAATTTGGAGAGCACAAATCAAATCAATTTGATGTGCTTGTCGCGTTGGCGCGCGGCACCAAACGGGCGGCCACTCGTTTGCGGCCAGTTTCAGGGCCCTAAGGAGCCCGAAAGGAGCGCAGAAGAGCTTGAAGGAGCAGCCCAGAGGAGCTCCATTCCAAGCGAGCTAGAAGAAGGAGAAAAGAAGAGGGCCAAAGAGGGACAGTCTGCGCTCAGGTGGCTGCTTTTTCGAGCCTTTTCTTCACAAGCGGCCGCTCCTTAGGTCTAGTGCAGAGGCGAACCTTTTCGAGCATTGTTGTTTTCTGCAGCGGCAAAGAACAACAATCCTCAGAGACCATTTGCCTTTGCCTTTGCGTAGAGCTTTCCTCTGGCTCCTCACGTGCGACGAACTTCCGCCAGAGAGTGGCCCAAATTGGAATTAGTGCTCCAGTTTGTCGTCCGAGTTTGTTGTCAGAATTTGTTGTCGCTAATTCACTCACAGGTTCAGCTGCCAGTTGCCCACAACTGGCCAGAAACCTTCTCTTCAGCTCTGTTTTCGCTTCTTTTTGCCTGTTTGGGGCTCCCAAAGGTTCTTTCCAAGCCAAATTTCTCTCCAGCCTCGCCTCTTGATCCATTTTGGGGCGCCGCTGGAGGATATTTGAGCCGAAATTGGAAAGAATTGGACGGCCAAATCGGCGGAGAAATCGCCAAATCGGCCCAACAACTGGCAACAAAATCATTTGCGCGCACGAGCGCACGCCCGAGATATGCTCTGCCAGTGGTCCTCAGCTGCAGAGGCGCCACTGCACCGCCAGAGCATAGCTGCAGCTCGCCCATCCTACTCCTCAGTGCACGCAACTAGCGCTCACACTTGACAACTTCCGGCCGATTGTGTTTGCTCGCCGGTGGTCGCAATTCAGTCACTTCAGTGTGGCTCGAGTCTGGCGAGTTTGGCGCCCCTTCCGGCGGCCAAACTTGTCGCCAGTTCGCTTACGTGACCAGAGTGGGCGCCGTTCTGCGAGCGTGGAAGACTCCAGCTGGGCGCCTTGTGCTTCAAGCAATGCAAAGACGCCCTTTGCATGCGCCCATCTGGAGGCGCAGCTCTGGGGCGGCTCTTCCCCCAGCTCGTGGCTCTCTGGGCGAGGCCGATCCAGAAGGAGTCGGGCTCCTTCCGGCCGGCCGAAGTGGCGCCACCTGAGGACTGGCGTCCGCGGACAGTCCTCGGGGGCGAAATGGGCTCCACGAGGCGACTGGCGAGCGGCTCGCCGGGCCATTTCCGGCGCCATCAAATGTATTCCAATTGAATCAAAAGTGGGGGCGCACTTCGGGTTTAAACTTGGCGCCGGGCGAGCAGCACTTTGCCCAGTTGATTGGGCGGCGCGTGCTGCCCTTTGGCAGCACTTTGGGTTGCGCGCTGTGCTCTGTGCACTGCGTTCAGTGTGCGGCCGAACCTAAGGGCCGGCTGTGCTGCGGCGCAAGAGTTGCGCGGCAAGCAGACGCAAGCACAGTGCACTGTGCAGAGTGCACGAAGCAAAGGCAAGCAGAGGCGGTTTGTTTACTTTTCCAACATTGCGCCCTTTTTTCGCCCCAGACCTAAGGGCCCCCACCGATGCGCTCCACATCTGCCCGCACGCAGACACACGGTCAAGCCTTGCGCCAGCCAGCCAGCCAGCCAGGCGGCCAGTTTATTAATGAATTTGATAGCATTCGACTGGGCGGCGCGCAAGCTGCCAAAAGGGATTCATTAACCCGTCATTGTGGAGCAGTGGGGGCGCGAGTGGCCGTCCGCCGTCCGCCGGCCAGCCAGAAAGCACACAGACACACACACACAGAGGAGAGCACAATGGGCGGAATCTGTTCATGTGAAAGTGGCTGCCAAATGGGCCGAAACGGACGGGCCAAACTGGAATGGGCGCCGTCAATGTGGAAACATTATTATGCAGCGACCTGCTCCAGTGGCCGCACTCCCATTCAGAGCGCGCGGGACACTCGCCGGCCGGCCAACTGGGCCCACTGGGCGACCTGTTCGATTGTTCTTGGCCGCCCCGGACGACTGAGGCTCCCGTTGGCGGCCACTGGGGGCCCTTTGTGCTGCAAATGTCGCCAGAAACAAGATAAGGAGGGGGAATTTTCCACCCATTTGGCCGCCGCCCGACACTCTCGGCGCCCCAGCTGCGGGCGGCCGACACTTTGGAGACATAAATTCCGGCCGCCAGTCTTTGCCGAGCTGAGCTGGGCCGCTCGAGGGGCACCGAAAGCGGAAGCGGAATGGGCGGAGGAGCCGCAAAGCTGGGCCGCAATTTGTACACTTTCGCCCACTTTTCCACGCAGCAGCCAACGCGCACTGTGCACTGTGCAGTGGAGACTGCAGTGTGCAGTGTGCGCTGTGCTTGTAGCGCGCGGCATAGGTCTGCCTGCAGCCAGTGTCTAATCTACGTGCGAGCGGCGTGCAGCCGCACACAGTCTCTGGCCGCTCGCAGAACGTGCGGCCTGTGCGCTCTGGCCTGCGCGCTGCCACGCGCTCGTCTGCAGACCGACCGACTCCCAAGCAGGCGGCCCGGAAGTGGCGCCGCGCACTCGTTAGGGGCCGTGTGTCGCGCCAATTACAGGCAATCGGGCGTATTGTTTCGCGGGCCTCGCGCGGCGGCCCACTTGGCGCTGGCTGCAAACACTCGTGGGCGCGCGCGTGCCAAGTTAAACAGTGCCCAGGCGGGCCCACCGGCGCCAGCCCATCGACGCCGCCGCCCCGCCGCAGACAGACACTCGCGCACGACACTGGCACGAGCCGCTCGCAAACCGGCGGCCACGCAAACGGGCCGCCAACACCACCGATACTCTTGGCCAAACGCCGCCGGCGTCGCCCACCGGCGGCCCAATTTATTGCGCCGCCCGGCCTCTTCCGGTGCGTTTCCAGGCGAGCTGGCTGGCCGGCCGGAACACGCGCCAGCAATTTCAATTGGCATCAAAGAGGGTCTGTCTCTGCCGGAGCTGAGGGCCGAGAGCTGGGGCTGAGGGGCGGCCACTTGGGCGGCGGGCGGACACTTTTTTCGCCCCTGCAACTGTCTGCAACGCTCCATTGGACTTGGTGCATCGCGCACTGCACTGCGCTCTGCATTGCGCTCTGCATTGCGCTCTGCAGACTGTGTGCCGCAGACTGTCTGCCGCAGACTGTGTGCTGCAGTGTGCGAAGTGCAGTGTGCAGTGCGCGGAATACAGTCTGCGGAACACAGTGTGCGACGCGCTCGCATCGCAGTGCGCCTGCAGTGCAGTGAGCTGGGCGCCTTACCTTAGGGCGCCCTACCTTAGGTCCGGCGCGTGCAAGCGAGCGCCCCCACACGAAGCGGCGCCCTCTCGCTCGCCGGCCAATCTCACGCTCAAGTGGCCAGTTGAGGGCGCGCGTGCCTGCAGTTGGCGGCCAAATTATTCCAATCGACTCGCTGGCCGCCCAAGAAGCGCCCCCGCTCTTCCAGCTCGCCCGGCTCCACTGAATAAGTGATTAGTCGTGGGCGGCGGCCACCTGGCCGCCCGTCAAGTGCAGCTCTTCGGGGGGCGCCGCTCGCAGTTTGCGACGTGACGTCTCTGTTTGCCCAGACACAGTGGGCCGCCCGAGACAGTGAGCCGGCCGAGACACTAGCTGCTCCCGAGAGGCTCCATTTTATTCCATTTGGAGTTGCCGAGCTCGATGCGGGCGCCTATCAATCATCCGTTGGATCATCTTGAATTTGGCCATCGCTCAGCGCTGTCTCGGGCCGTCGGGAGAGCGGCGAGCGCGGATTAGGCGCCTCCTAAGGGCGGCCCGCTCGCACCGGCGGCCCCAATTGGGCCGCACAACAAGGCAAGTGTCGTCGGCGCGCGGCCTCTCTTCCACTCCTGCTCGTTTGGCGAGCTCGCGGGGGCTCAGCTCGAATCAATCGATCGGCCGCCGGAGACAGTCCGCCTCCGCCGCGGGCCCATCCAGTGGCGCCGCTCGTGGCCGCGCGTCTTCCACCCGCAAGCAGGCCGACCATTGTCTCTGGCAGGAAGTGGCGCGCGGCCGCGTGCGTGTGGCCCGGGGCCAGAGGGCGACCTGGCGGGCCAACTTTTGATTGAGAAGATGAGCCGGCCGAGTGGGAGGCGCTGGGGGCGAGCAAATGCAATAACTGGCCCCGATGCGCATTGGGTCGCAGCAGACTGTGTGCACTGCAGACTGTGTGCACTATGCGCCAAAAGTAGGGTGATAAATTTCCGTACAGTTCCGCGCACAAATGTAACCTTATTTTTGACGCGCACTGTGCACTGCAGACTGTGTGCACTCCCAGGGGAGCGTTTACTGTGCTTGCGCGGGCGGCCCATTGCTGCACTGCTGCACTGGCAGCTCGGCGCCCTTGCATTCAATTCAATTGGCGCTGAGTCACGACAGGGCGCCCACCGCCGCCCAGCAACACTCCGCCGGAGCTTAGGCGAGGCGCCCGCGAGCCAGAGACTAGCGAGAGAGCGAGATCCAAACTCAGACCCAAACTCAGACCCATACGGCGCTGGCGAGATCAAGTGGCCCGCCAATCAGGCGGCCATTTTGCACTGAAGTGGGCCGAAAAGCGATCCGCGAGCGCCTCGCCGCCGAGCATCAATCATTGGCCCACTGTCAATGGGGCGCAATTTGTGTTTATCGTCGCTGGTCGGCGTTGTGCTTGTCTCTGCTCGCGCACGAGCGGCGCCCGCCGGAAGGGGCTCCGAGGGGCCAAATCTCGGGCGGAGGAGCGGCCGGGGTGCGTGGGGCGGCCGTGGACTCTCCACGCGATAACTGGGGAGAAGCAGCGCGCCCAGATAAGCTGCATTGTGTTCCGGTGGCGCCGCTCGGCGGGCGACTGTGGCTGGCTTGTCTGGACGCTTGCTGTTGGTCGCCGTCGGGCGCAGTTGTCGCGTGTTCCAAGCGGGCAAGAGATTGGCGCTGACTCATCGGCCTTTAAATTGTCCGTCTGTGCGTGCGGCGCGTGTGTCTGTGCGTGTGTTCGTGGGCCCCAAGACGCCGAGGGAGCTGAGGAGGCTGAGGTCTGCCCGCAGGAAGGCGCACTTCTGGTGTCTCTCGCAGCGCAATGGGAAAGCGCACTGCAAAAGCGCAGTGGAAAAGCGCAGTGGAAAAGTGCAGTGGAAAAGCGCACGAGAAAAGCAGTTGCGCGAAACTGGCGCACCTAAGGAAGAGTGAGGCACGCGCGCACAATGGCGGCCAGATGTATTGCGGCTCGTTTGCCAATTGACAGCCGCCATTAGATGACAATGACGAGCAAGTGTTGCCCTGCTGGCCGCAAATTGGCCGCCGGCCACCAGAGAAGCGGCCAAATTGCCCCAGCCACTGGCGCCGGCAATTATTATAATTATAAATATATATCACAGGCGCCTGGCGGCCCAATTTGGCTCTCCGCTGACTCTCTCTCTCTCCCGCAAACTCTTGCTAAACTTTGCATGGCGCTGGCTGACAGTCTCTGGCGAAGGAGGCGCAAAAGTGGCCCAGTTCGCCGGAAGCAGAGAGGCAGAAGAGGAGGAGGCGACAAGGCAAACAGAAGACGCAAGACGCAAGACGCAAGACAAACGCAAACACTGCGCAATGGCCGCCCCTTAGGGCCCGCCGAGTGGCCAGAAGAGATGAGTCAACGCGCCGGAGCGTGTTAATCAATTCGGCGGCCTCTTATCTGCGCGTGTGGCCATTTTGTCGCCACTTTTCCCCCGCAACTCGAGCCTCCTGCCGCCGCCAAGCACCTGCTTATCTCGGCCAAAGGGCTGCTGGGAAGCGACCGGAAGGCTGCCAGAGGGGCTCTGTGGCGCCGTTTGGGGCTCGCCGAGCAAGACGAGACAGTGTCTGGAGTGCAATTGGGCCGCCGACTGACTGGGCCAAATTGAATTGCGTTCGGGCGCCACCTAATGAGATGGCCAAATTGGCGTGTGCTGCACTGCAGAGCTGCACTTCAACGCTGCAGTGCTGCAGTGCTGCTTTGGGTGCGGGCGACAGTCGCCCGCACCCAAAGCACGAGGCGCACGCGGCGGCCTCAACGAGTTTGGCTCGAGAACAGAGCGCAATTTGGCCGCCAAAGAGCAGCTCCCACGAAGGCCCAAATGAGCCGCCATCAAGTCTAATGTGCGGCCGGCGCTAGTCTTTGGGCGCTAGTCTCTCGCTCCTAGTCCACAACAAAGGAACCGTTTTGGCCCTGCGCTGAGCCTCGTTGGGGCGCTAATTTTATCTCTCAATCGGCGCCACTCGTTCGCGCCCGATTGATCTTCCTGGCTGGAAATTGACACCAGAAATTTGATAATTATCTAAAAGGGGCCAACTTTCGCCCCAAGCTGCCTGCTGGCGGCCCATTTTGCGGCAAAACGATCACCAGAGGCGCAAAATTATCACCAAAAGGGGCGAATTATCACCCGAAAGCAAAGCGCTCTCCTCAACAATAAGGAGCGCCCGCACACAAGCCCTTCGTCTTCCCCGTTTGGCGCAAACACAGCACACAAACTGGGCGATAAAATAATAATAATAAAGAAAGCGGAATAATAATAATAATGGCCCAAGCAAACACACATTAGATCACTCGGAACGATCAATCAAAGTGGCCCATTGGGCGGCCAGCAACTAGCTCTGGGCCGCAGCTTGGAAGTTGTTCCACTTTTTGCCCAAAGGCCGAAATTCGAGCCAAACTTTGGGCCCAAACTGAACGAAAAAGCCCCCAAAAGCTGGCAACTGTCTCGCCCAAACGCGCGCCCCAAGCTCTCCACTTTCTTTGGGCCAACTTCTTTCGCTCAGCCCCACCGGAAGTGGCCCACTTCCCATCCAAAAGTGGGAGCAAATTTGGGCCCCTCGGAGCTTGGGTGCGCCCGCATGGAAGTGGAGGCCAAGGGAAAGTGCACACTGCTCGCACACTGCTCGCGCACAATAAGGCCAAGCTGAGGTGTCTCTGCTCGGCAAGTGGCCCACTGCAGCCAGTCTGGCAAGCCAGTGGGCGACTGGCTGCAAACTGACACCCAAAGAGAAGCCGGAAGGAGCGCGAGTCAATATTGAACTTGCGCCGGTCGCGTAATCTGGCCGCTCTCGCTTGCTTGCAGGCTGAGCAGTGGCCGAGTTCACTGTGGGCCGCCAGTGGAAGACAATGGCCAGTTGGGGGCCAGTCTGTGTTTGTGTGCGGCTTTGGAGTTCAAAGTTTGACGCTGGCCTTTCAGACTAGCTCTTAGGCCATGCAAAGGGCGCACAGTTTTCGCTTGGACTCAATTTGGTGCGCCACACGAACGCCAATCAAGAATGGGGCCGCACCAATGCTTTCGAAGGAGCAGTGTCCAGTTGGCCTGTGAGGAACTTTGCTCAACTTTGGCCAATTTCTACCAACTTTTCGTACACTTTCGGCCACACACAGTTAACACACAGTTAACACACAGTCGCTCCACTTTTCGCCCAGAATTTTGTTCCTCCAAACGAAACAAAATTCTCCATTTCCGGTGGCTGAACAGCGGACAACGGTCCACCGTGAACTGTCTGTCGTGCTTTGCTGCTTTACAGGGCATGAATAGGGCACACACGAATGGCGAGAGATGCAAAAGCGGCTGTGGAAATTGGTGAAAATCAGTGAAAATCAGTGATTTTCGACCATTTTCAGCCATTTTCGGCCATATTCACTAAGTTTGAACTCGAATCAAGTGATTTCCACTGATTTCCATTGATTCTCCACCAACAGCAGTCACTTAGGGCCCGAAAATCAACACAAGAGAAGCACTTAAGGGCCCTTTGGAAGTGCCGAAAATCACTCAAAATGGGACATGGTGGCGCACACAGTCTCTGTGTAGACTCTTCACTGTAGAAGCTGCAGGCAACTCACTGTAAGCGCCAAGCAGTGTTAACGTGCAGTGGAAAACACGCACAATGAAGAACATGCACAACAATGAGAGAGTGCCCCAAAATGCATTTCGGTCTCCCCTTTTGATCTCCGCTTTTCATTATTTAATAACAGAAATTGGAACTGAAGTTTAGATTGAATATTGGAATTGCAATCGTCTATTCATAATCCATTCACTGGCCACGCCCCCATTTGTTTTGGGACAGAATTTTGCTCTATTTTGTGTTGGAAAACGCTGGAAGAGAGATGGAAAGTGGATGGTTTTTGGTGCAATTTGGGCGATTGTTTGGGCACAATCCAAGAGATTGCACAATTGCAAGTGATGTTTTCTCGTTTTTGAACTGTCTCCCAAGTTCAATTAGTTGAAATTTGGCATTGGACGAGCGAAAAAGCGGCCAAAAAGCGGGGAAAAAGGGCCAAAAAAGCGCAATTGGGAGAGACAATTTGCTGGTGATTATTAGCAGCCAGTGGAGCTCGGCGCTGAATGGACAAAGTTTGGCCAGAAAGACGAGGAAAAAGATGAGGGTGGGCGACATTTGGGCCCCGCAGATGATTAATTGAGTGCGCGAGGGCGCCAAACGAGCGGCCAGTTATGCACAGTGTCCATTCTTTGCCTCTTCTCTTCTCTCTTAGTTTGTTTGTTTGTCCGTCTGTCTGGCTGCTTGGCACTGGCGGGGCGCCAAACGAGTTCCGGGCGCGCGTTGGACGCGAACAGCTTAATTGTTCCTGTCATCTTGCATCTCCAAAGCGTTCCATCATCATCTGGCCCTCCAGTTGGCCGCTCGGACAGTGCGCGATGGACTGTCCGCCGTGGACTGTCTGCGGCGCGAGAGCAGCCCACTCGGCGCGCCCAAAGGCCAGCCGGACGGACACTGGACGAGCTGGCGAGTTGGCCGAGCTGGACGAGCTGGGCAGCTTTGGGCGAGCAATTGGCCGTCTAATTGGAGGCGCCGATTGCCAGCGAGAAGCGAGGCGAGCGCCCCAAGCGAGCGCGCCACAAGAGCCGAGTGGACGCAGAAGAGCGGCAGACAGTCTGCGGGCCGCACTGTGTCAGTGCGGCCCAGCAACAGTCTATGGGGCGCGCTGCAGTTTTCAGTGCGCAGTTTGCATTGAGCAGATTGCAGTTTGCATCTTACAGCTTTTAGCTTGCACTGCGCGAGGGCCAAACAAAACATGCCACATAAAACGAGAGACAAATTGCTCGGACACGATTTTTAATCGTCAGTCCTTTTCGGCGCTCCTTTGGCCTGCAAGGAGCTGGCTCTTTGCAAAGGAGCGCTCGCTCGTCGCAAAAGAGCATTCAGACGCCCAATTCTCTTCCATTGAATCTTCCGGCTCTTTGCTTTAAATTGGCCAAATTCTGCAGGAAAATTAGCCCAAATGCGCCCAAATGCAGAGAATTAAAGACAGACAGTCAGACAAACAGACAGTTTGGTTCGAGTTCCGCCACAGAAGCGCAAGTTCCTTGAGCGCGTTTGCTCTCAAATGGCGCTTCTTTTGCAGAGTTTCTTGGCTCAAAAACTCTGGAAAAGCAGTGAAAAAGAGGCAAGCAAAAAGGAGCCAAAGAGCAGGACCAAAAGTGGCTAAACAAAGGCGCCCACTTTCCATCAAGACGCGTATCATGTTGGGCCCAAATCAGATTGGACTCGTGTGAATGGGATTTGGCTGAAAGGGGCCCAAAGGCGGCCACTTGCGAGCCACAAGCGAGCAGGAGCGGCCCCTCCAAGTGGCGTGCACTGGCGAGCTTGCGGGCGGTGCATTTTGGGCGCAGACAGGCGGCTTTGTGCACTTTATCCGGCCCAATTTCTCTCCAATTTCTCCAACTCGAAAGAGTCCAATTCGGAAAACTCCGCCTTGAAAGAGTCCAACTTGGAACAGTCTCTAGCTTCTCCTCGGCTCCTTGTCTCTCCTTATCTGCCGCGCCCACAGCGCCCCGGGCGAGTGGAGCCTCTTCTTTTGCCTCTTTGCCTCTGTTGCGGGCCGGACGCAAAAGCGGCGCATTGTTAGCAAGTATCATTGCGGCGCATTGGAGTTTAGGAGCAGTGGGCCCTCGCTCAGTGCGGGGAATGGAGCGCCCCGCAGACTGTGTGTAGCGTGCGCGCAGCATAGACTGTGTGCGGCGCAAACTGTGCTCAGCGCAAACTCCACGCAGTGCCACATACAGTCTTTGGCTCCACTTGGCCAAAGGCTGGCAAAAAGCAGCCGCCCAAAGGGCACCACTCTGGCTTCGTGTGGGCCACACGAGAGCGTGTTCGTGATTTCCGGCCGCCCGAATCAAGCGGGCCGATGATTAATCTGCGCCGGCCAGTTTGCGCCTCTGCAGTGCGCGTCTGTGGGCCCACAGACACAGACACAGACTGCACACTGCACACTGCAGACTGCAGAGTGTCTGCGGAGCGACCGATGCCGCGCAGTGGCCGCTCGCGTGGGGTCTGTCTATAGAGTGTTGTTGTTTCTGCTCGCGGCGCACAATTATGCGATAATTTGCATACGTAATTCTCACACTCTGAAGTGCGCCAACTGGCTTGCAGCTTGCAGCCTCTGGGAGCCAACTGGGCGGCAAGTGGAGAGTGGAGAGTGGAAAGTGGGCCCCTTCAGGCTGGCCATTCTGGGCCGACTGGTGGCGGCTAGTCGGCAGCTAGTCGGCGGCCAGTCGGCGGCTACTGTGCTCGAGTGTCCGCGGGAGTGGCGACGCTTAATTGCTGCTCGAAGAGCTGGCCACTTGTTTGCCGGCTCTAAGGGCGCCTCTTGCGCGCAGGAGCCAAACAAGTGGCCTTTTCTCGGCGGCCGAGCTGGCCTTTGGGCCGCCGCTTAGCTCAGGAAGGCCAACAACAATCGGCCCGCCATTAAAATTAACAATGTCTTCCTGCAAAGTCCACTCAACACACTCTCTCTCTTGGTGGAGGGCAAGCTTTTCGGGGAGAAGAGAAGCTTCGTGCAGAAAAGTGCAGAAGAGAAGCTTCTTCTAGAGGAAGCTCGTCGAGTGCGGCCGCTTCGAGTGGCCGGCGTTTAATTGAACTGCGCACACTTGGCCACACGGACGAGCCGGCGCCTTGGCCGCTTAATTGCTCGGCGGGCGGCCCAGTTGCAATCAGGAGCAATCCAGAGGAGAGCAGAACGGCGCTAAACAGTCCGGGGCTAGTCTGCCGGGTCTCTCTGCTCTCAGCTCGCCGGGGGACTGTCTGCCGCCCTTGCTGGGGCCCCGAAAGCTCAGGTGGCGCCCCCGGGCGAGGAGGACGCGCCGCCCGATCGGCCGCGGCCCGTTTGACAAATTGAATTATCTCCTCCGAGATGGATGGCCCTCGGTGGGCGCCTCTGAACGCGCGGCAGACACTCTTTAGGGCGGCAAACACTCATTCGGGCGGCGAAGAAGACGCCCATTCATCATTGTCGCCCGTCCCGCCCGTCCCGCGCGGCCCGCACGCTGCGCGCACTGCAGAACAGTGCGCGCGGTCAAAAAGTGTAGACACGCCCCCTCCCAGTTGGGGTGGGCGTGTGCGGCGGGCGGGGCCGAAATGGGGCCCGAGACAAGTATTGATGCGCGCCAGAGGCGAGTGGGCGCGAGTACATCACTTGGATGGAGTGCCCTCGAGACTGAACTGAGCGAGGGGGGCCAAAGAGGCGCCTCTCGGAGCCCAATCCACTCCCATTTGCTCCACTTAAATTGATTAACAACTCATTTAATTTTTGCCCCACTGGCGCCGCTCGAGGGCGTGTGAGAGGGGGCGCCTCTTTGTCGACTGTGTTTCAGTTGGTCGTGTTCTCAACTGGCCGTGTTCTCAACTAGCCATGTTTCAGCTCCTCCTAAGGAACGCCAGTGACAAAGTACTTAGCGCCCGGCCAGTCGAACGGCGAGTGCTCCTTGTCGACGCGCCCAAAGTGGCCCCAAAAGTGGCTCCAAGTGCAGCGCCAAGTCTTGGCAAGTCTTGGTTGCTCGAGCGGCACTCGCACACCCGAAGGGCTCCAGCAAAGCTCGGCAAAAAGCTCGCCAGAAGGCTGCCTCTGCGGCCAATGGAGCGCCAGTTTGTCGCTAATTAATTGGCCCCGGCGAGTGGGCCGCAGAGAAGCACTGGAAGCTTGGCGCCCGATGGACTAATTGCCAGCTTTATGGCGAGGGAAATTATTTATTGCGCCGCTCTTGGCGGAGAGCAAAGTGGAAAGCTCGGCGTCTGAAGAGGAAAGCTCGACGTCCGAAAAGGAAAGCTCGCCGGCGAGCCAAGCAGGAAGCTCGGCGGCGAGCTTGGCGGAAGAGGAAGCGCTGAAAAGTGGGGCCGAGCGGCGAGCTTGCGAGTGAGTGAACAGTGAGCGGCGCTTGTTGGCCGCCCGCAGCTAAGCCCCGCTGACAAAGGGGCGCATTTTTCACATATCTCCAAATGGCCGAAAGGAATTCCGGCCACTCAGAAGCGCCACTCAGCCCAGCTCCAATTGCGGCCCCTTTCGCGCTGGAAGCCCCCCACTTCCGGCGCGCAGGTGAGCCCCAGACGTCTGCCGCCGCTTCCGGGGCCCAATTGGCGCCTCGGAGGCAGAGGAGTGGCGAGATAAATCGCCCAGTTTGGCGTTCCGGCGCCGAATTGGCGGCGCGCAGTTGGCGGAAATCGTGCGGGCGGCCCTTAGCTGCGGGCCTTCACCCACCACCAGCCCTTAGCTGCGGGCCTGCAGTGGCCATTCTTCACTCGCCGCTTGCCAGTCGCCGCTTTCCGCTTTCCGTGCGCCTTCCGGCCGCTCCTCTTCCGCTTTCTGCGCCCTTTGGGTTGCCAGTTCTCGCCGCAAAAGTTGGCATCAATTCCAGGCGGTGATATGAAAATCCGATCACGTCGCGCCCATTGTGTCCGATGCTATCTGGCCGCCAGGCGCCCCTTCCGGCTTCTCTCTGAGGCGCCCTTTTATCTGGCCAACTGTGAGCGAGGCCCATTTTATCATCGGCGAGCTCGCCAGCCGGCCGCTCATTTGTCCAGCTCGCCGGCGCCACGAGAGGCGCTCGCTTGGAACTCGAGTGGCCAAAACTCGTCCACCAGCGCCACTGATTGGCCACCGGCCGGCGCCTAATCATTGGATCTCTTATTAGCTTTGCGCGAGCTTAGCTCAGCTCCCGTCGAGCTCGCGCGCTCGAGCTCGCCAAATGGGCGCCCCCACGCCAAATGGGGCCCAATTCGAGGCCGCGCGCGGTCTTGCCAAGCTCGCCAACTCTTCCAAATGGCGCCGGAAGAGCCGCCGAGCCGGACAAAAAACAAACAGTTTCCAGCGCCCAGCCCTTAGCTGCGCCCGCACGCTGACAGCTGGCGCCCACTTGCTGCACGCAAACAATCCCAAACGAGCCACTTAATTAAGGCAAACTCTGCGCCAGACCCAGTCTCTGGCCTAAGCAAAAATTCGCCCTCCTTTTGCCCTTTTCGCCTCCTCTTTTCGCCTCCTTTTTCGCCCTTTTTGGCCCTTTTTTGGCTGCCTACTAGCAAGCCCAAACTCGTAAACTTGCAAAGCGGCCAACTGGCAAACTGTGGCAAGCTCAAACTGTGCCAAGCTCAAACTGGCAAAAACTGGCAAGACCAAACTGGCAAAGCGGCAAACTTGCAAGCTCGCAAACCTCCAACTTCCGGCCCGCCACCTATCGTCGCCCACTTCCGCTTGTGGCTAATTTCCCATTCTTAATTCTGCTATTTTCCCGCTTTCTTTCTGGCTAGCCACTGCTCCTTTGCTTCCGCCACGCTTTCGTCTGTTCCTTTTCTGTTTCTTTTCTTTCCGAGCTTGATTCTTCAAGCAGCTCGGCTCTTGGGTGCCAGCTCTGAGAAGCCAGAGTCTAGCTGAAGAGCATTGGAGAAGAGCCCATGTTTAGCTAAGGGCCGGTGATAATTTGATTCCGGCCGCAGATGAAGACGCAACACGAGAGTCCATTTGGCTCCTTCTTGCAGCTCTTTGTGCCTCCCAAGTGGCCCAAGTGGTTCCCAAAGAGCCAAGAAGAGGCCGCTTGGACAGAGCTCTGCTTTGAGTGCCTTCGAAGTGGCCTCCCAAAACGGCGCCTTAGCTGCGCCCTCATCTTTCTGCAGCGCTTTTCATGCGCCCCCATTGCGCATCAAAAGCCGCCCACAAAGCTCGCCAAGCACAACTCTTTGTTGGCCATTAAAATTCTGCCCAAACTTTGGGGCTGCCCCCAAGTTTTGCGCCCATTTATTGGTCAATACAAGTTTGCCGCCAAATAAAATGAACAAGCCCCTCAAATGGGCCATCTCATCTTTGGCCGCTCCTTAGGGCGCCCACTTGCTCAACTCGCTCCACTTCCGCCCCACTTTTTCCGCACGCCTCATGTTTCGCGGTTTGCGGCCCGCGAGACACTCTCAACCAACTTCGACCCAGAGTTGCCTCCCTCTCGCACTGTTTAACCCCAAAAGGGCGCCTTTTTGGCCTCCAGACGCTCTAGAGGCGTCCTAAAAGAGGCCCAAAAGGAGCTCCAGAAGACTCAAAAAGAGCTCCAGGAGACTCCCAAGAGCCGGAAATGCGGCCAGACCCATGCAGCACCTTCGAAATTTCACAGGCTCTTTGAAGCTTGGCCGAATTTCGGGCCTCAGGACGAGCGAGACGAGCTCGAGCTGGATTCCTCACGAGCACCAAGCAAACCCTCTCGAGCGCCAGGTCGACGGTTTGCGGGCGCCTTAAAGCGGCGCACTCGCACAATGCGGGCCAACCTAGTCTCTCGCGCGCGACGAGCTGCCCGAGGGACTGCCTTTCGCAAAGACCAGCTCGAAAGAGGCACTGAAGCTTCCGGCGCCCACTTCCGGTTGGGGCCAAGCAGAGCGATAATTATGCTTGGGGAGAGTGTGTTTCGGCTGTTTGAGAGGAAAGTGTTTGGCTTCGGTTTGAGCTTGGGTCTGAGGCTTGGATCTGGGTGCAAGCAAGTCTGAGTCTGAGTCTGAGGAGGATTATCAGGCGAGGTGGTTTGGAGAAGTCTGAGTTTGAGGAGAAAAAGGAAAAGGAGAAAGAAGAGGCCAATTTTTCATAGTTCAGGCGGCGCACTCGAGCGAGTGGACGCGCGAGCTCCAGATGCTCGGCCGCCTTGGGATTCTGTTTGGGAGTCCAAGAGGAAGAAGTAGAGCTAAGGGTTGGCGCAGCTAAGGGTTCAGGAGCTTGGGGGAGACACAAAGTGGAGAGAGTTGGCCAAGTTGGGGGCCACTTTTTGCGCCCACTGGCAAGCGAGAATGTGGCGGCTGCCTCTGTGTTCGCGCGGGCGGCCTTTTGTAGCCTAGCGCGCTGGGTGGCCGCGCGAGTGGCACAAACAAGGCCTTTTGGTCCAATTTTGGGCGGCCAAATTGATTAAATCTGCCTCTTTGGCTGCCTTTGGGCTCGAGTTGCGTCTCGAGTTGCTTGTCGTTCTTTATCGTCGTGCTGCTTTGCTGCAGTTGCGAGTGGGCGCCTCAGCTAAGCGTCGAGCTAGAGCTCAGCCTCAGCCAAAGAGAAGGGCCAAATGGGCTTCCAGTGGCGCCCAAATGGAGCAATGTGTTTAAATGTTCGCCCTCGTTTGCCTTTCCGGCGCCACCGATCTGGCCGCTCTGGCCAAGACTAGGGTCGCCCAAGACTAGGGCCCCGGAAGACTAGGGTCGCCCGCAGAAGCGCCAACAAGAAGAACAACTCGCCCAACGAGCAGCCGATTTCCAAAGGCCATGAGAAGGCCATGAAAGGGCCTCTCTGGCCAGACGGCGGGCCGAATTATAATGTGATTATTTTATTATTCTCCACTCTCAGTCGGCCCACTGAGACGCGGCCAGATTTGGCCCCAAGATCTGGCCCTGCATCTGGCCGGCTTGCCAGGCGGGCGTCTTGGCGGGCGGGCGCGTCTCGCCAAGCCCAGCAAGCCAGTGGCAGTGTGCGGCGCTCCAGTGCATTTAATAAGCGAAATGCCGCCCGGCTGCCATTCCGGCCCGACGGGCACCAGTCCAACGTGCCCAATCAGGCCGCGGACGTGCTCAGGGCCGGTGCTTAGCTTTAGTCTGGCCGACGTGCAGCCGGCCAAAGTGTCAAATTGTATTAGGCGCCCTTAGGTTAGGTGTTGCCCGGCTCGCTCCTTGGCCACAGTCCAAACACAGCAGAGCCCAAACATAGCAGAGCCCAAACTGACTGGGCCCAAAGGCTGGCCAAACACAGACACAAGGCCAACTTTGGCGCCCAAGCCCAAGCACAGAACAGAGCCACATTTGCATAATCATTCACTTGGCCCCGCCGCGCCCGCAGCCACGCCCACCCGGAATGCGTGTGGGCGTGGCCAGAGAACCCGCCGCTTCGGGCAGACAATTTTTGGAGCCTTAGGGCGGCCAGAGATGTGCTATTGGTGCATGGAGACAAGCTGGAAATGCAAGGCGAAATGCACTGGAAAGCGCGAGAGAGAGTGTGGCAACTTTTGGAAGGGAGCTAAGCAGCGGAGGAGCAGGAGATGCGAGTGACTGGCTAGTAGTTGTCGTGGATGGTCTGCTAGTTGCGGGCCCAGTTTGAGTTGTTGTTGATGTTGTTGTTGTTGTTGTTCGCAGCTAGTCTGTCGCTAGTTTGTTTGCGCGCGTGCCGGCCACTCTTGAGCTCCGGCGGGCCCGCAGCTAGTCCTCCGGTCGCGCTCCATTGGGCCCTCGAGCGAGCTCACGCTTAGGGCCGACTGGGCCCACGCTTAGGATCGACTGGGCCGAGTGGGCCGAGTGGGCGCCCATTGAGTGTTGGCGCGGCGGAAGCGGCCACAGTCTGGGGCGCCCTAAGGAGGGGGACAAATTTGCTCACGGCCCGCTCGGGCGTCAATTTGCCGCCGACAGTCTTTGCCAACTTGAGGGCGCCGTTGCGTCGAGTTGCATGGAGCTGCATTCAGTTGCATACAGTTGCATTCACTTGCTCTGAGTTGCATTCAGTGTCGTCCAGCAAGCGAAGCGCGAACGCCGCCAACAAGCAGTGCAAAGTGCCAATCATAAAAAGTTGAACGCGCAGAAGTGCGTTCAACTTGGGCCAAGAGACGAGGAGAGAGAGAGACTCTGCTGCAGACTGTCCCCCGCAGACTGTCTGCGGCCCAGCCGGCAAAGTGGCGAGGTGGCGGCGCGCAATAAATAAATTGGGCCGCCCCGAAGCAGCTCAGCTTTGCGGCCCAGTTTAAACTCGAGCCAAATTGGCGAGCCACAGGCGAGAGCAAAGAGGAAAGTGCAGCAAAGAGGAGAGTGCAGCAAAGAGGAGAGTGCAGCAGAGAGGAACGTGCAGCAAAAGGCAGCAAAGAGCAAGAAAAAGCCGAGCAAAAGGGGCCAAAATGGTGACATAAATCATCAATTTATGCACACACCAACTGCCCCTAAGGATCGATCGCAGCCGAGGGGCGTGGCTGCAGTGTCGCGGGCCTTCCGCTTCCGCTCTGGCTCTTCTTCTGCAGTTGGGGCCTTCGATGGGGCGCCCTTTGGGCTCGGAAACTGGGCGGCTGGTTGTTGTTTTTGTTGCCTTTCGTGTTTTTCTTGTCGCCCTTCCGGGCCGTTTGCGTGGGGCCGCAGCTTAGGATCGGCCTCTGTGGAGTGGCACTCTCCTGCTGCCAGCGAGCCGCAAAGCCGCGCCCCAAGGCGGTGGGCAAACTGTCACGAGCAATTGGCATTCGGGCTTGTTTTCGGCCTCTCATTCTCGCGCCCCTTAGGCTCCCCACTCGCTCGGCGTGGAGGGCGCTCTAATATTGGCGCGCAAGCAGACCGCAAGTGCTCCAATTGGGCCGTTCCCCTGGGCCAAAGGGATTGGTTTTGAGGAAAAGAGTTGGAGGAAAAGCGGCGCAGTTTCCTCCACTTTTTGCCCCCACAAATGGGGGCAAAAAATAGAGAAAAATCGGCAAAAAATAGAGAAAAAGCGCAGAAGAACAAACGGCCAAGCTCGAGGCTCATTGCAAGGCCGGACGAGCAGCTTGAGGCGCACCCTAAGGGCCGCTTTTGGCCACCATTTTGCCTCACTTGACTGCGCTCGTCTGCAAGTGAGCGCCCACCTTTGCACAGCTCATTTTCCAAGCTCGTGCTTTGCCAGTCGCCAGTGCTAGTCGCCAGTGCAAGACTGCCCCAAACTCTTGCCCCAAAGATCCACTTTGCCAGCTCAGCCCAACAACTAACAAACGATCCAATTTGCGGCCGCACGTTTCGCCACATCCTCCAGCATCCTTTTCTTCATCGTTTTCCTCTCTAAAAGTAACCACTGCCTCCAATCCAAGTTGCACTCCAGCTCGCCAACTAAACTCGAGTTCTGGCGAAAAACGGCCGCCAAACTGGCCCAGCTTGAGTGTTGCCACTTGTTGTTGTTCTGCCTTTTCGCTGTTTGCTCTTCTTCTCTCGCCAAGCTCTGCCCTAAGCGCTCACGCTGAGCTCAAACTCGAGCCTCCAACTCGAAGCTCAAACTCGAAGCTCCAACTCGAAGCCCTTAGCTCGGCCCGCACCAAGTCGGCCCAGCAGGAGCTCCAAGCGCCGCCTTCGCCCCCTGGTGGCCATTTCGGCAAACTGGCGCCTCTCCGCTGAAGGCAACCTTTGCCAGAGACTGTGATCGATCGTTTTGCCGATACTTCTCCCTCCAGCGAGCGCCCTCCTTGCCCTCGGATATGGATCCATTTCCGGCCCTGGACGCTCCACTTGGCTCCAGTTCAGCCGGCGTCTGCGGGCTGCTCTGTGCCGCAGGGCTAAAGTCGACTGTCAGTGCGGCCCACTTGTTGACGTTGGCGGCGCATTGTTGACGCGCGTGGGCCGCACACAGTCTGCGGCCAGTCTGCAGTGCGCGGGCACAGCGCAGCCTCCAGACGCATGCAAACGAGCACTGGCAAAGCGCCCGCTTTGCAAGTGGCCCTTTTTGTCCGCGGGAAAGATGACACTTTTTACTTTTTATTCACTCCAAACGACCATTTTGAAACCTGATTCAGCCCATTAGATGGCCGCCACCGCATTACGCAACAGTCTCCACACTTGGACAGCTGAACATTTGGAAGCAAACGTTTCCAAGTGTTCCGAGCGAGAACTCACTGGACGGCTAATTGATAGTCAAACTGCGTCCTCTAGAGACCGTCTTTGTGTCTCGCTAGTCGCCACTGAATTCGAGCTCCGGAATTGGAACTAAATCAAACGAACAGAAAGTCAGAAAGGCACCAAGTCGGGCCGGAAGTTGAGAGAGCCACTGTCTCGCTTTGGGCAAGACAGTCTGAGGAAGTCTTCCTCTCTGTCTGTTTCCACTTTTTCCACCGCTTTTTGGGCAAACTTTGTCAAAAAAGGCCGCCATTTCGCGCCAGAGTATCTCACTGGCTTCTAATTGGCTTCCAATTGAATAACAATTTTCGAATTCACTAACAAGAAGGCCAGAAACTGGCAGATGCAAAGTGTGCTTGACGCTTTAGGAGTTCATTTTGCGAGCCACAAGTTGCACTGAGCGAGCGAAATGCGGATTAAAAATGGCAGAGAAGTTGCATTTCTTACACATTTTACACTTCCAGAAGGCAGCTCCCATTTGGCCGCAGACAGTCTGCGGCCTTCTGCTCGAGTTGTGGCCGTTTCTCTGCTCGCCAAAACGACTTGGCGACTCGCATTCATCATTTTGCAGCAACTTCTAGAGCCACCATTTTGTCCCGCGCGAACAGGAGCCAAAGAGAGCGAGAAAAAGAGAGAAGAAGAAGGCGGAAGAAAATGAACAACTTCCGAGGATGAAAACTGAATCAGGCGCCGCGAATTGCGTTAAATTGTACAAATTAAATATGTGCCGCAAGACTCGTTTTGGCGCCCGGCAACTGTTCCTCCTTGCTTGTTCTTTTCTCAATTCCCCCAATTGCAAGTCCAATTCCAATTAAAAGGAATTAAAAAACAACACAAACGTGGCCGGAAAATAAATCAAACCAGTTAACTCTTTCTGCTGCGGGCCACTTGTTCTCTTGTGTGCTATTACTTATTTCCCATTTCCTTGCCTCTCTTTTCTCTCCCTCAAAACGTCTCGAGCGGCCACTTGTTTGCAGCCGGCGCTTAGTGCCAGTCTGCGGCAGTTCCAGGCGAGAAATTGGACGAGCAAGTGAGCAAAGGAGCTCCCTTTGCTGCAACAGATCGTCCAATGCTCGCCACTGATCCAGCTCGGAGGTGCAAAAGAGCTAAGGTCTGGAAGCGGTGCGCTTCCTTAGTGAGCGGAATCTCATCTGAGCTCAATGTTTGCACTGGCAAACAAGCAACTGAGACTCGCTGGCAAATGTTGAACTCGCAAACTTGGAAACTTGCAAAGTTGCAAGCCCAAAGTCAACGGCAAACTGTTGCTTTATTCGGCGCGTTGTCATTAGACTTCAGAGTTGCATTTTGGCTCCACTTTGGGCCTTCTACTTCTTGCTTCTTTGGGCCTTGTACTTCTTGCTGCACACTGCAAGCTGCAAACAGAAGACTTCAAACTGCAAACTTTACTCTCCAAAGTCGAAGCTCGAATCTTGCAAGCTCGTGAGCTCAGGAAGCTGGCGAGCTCTCAAATCGGCCGCGTGCCTCCAATTGTTGTTGGCGTGAGACTGGCTGGCAAGACAGACAGAGATTCTTTGGCTCTTGGCGAGACTCGCCTCTAAGGCGCGCGCTCTAAGGATGCATCGCGAATGCATGTTGAGCAGTGCGCTGCGACGCGCAGTGCACAAGGCCCACGCAACGCAGAGCACCGGTCTGTCTGCAGCCGTTAGTGCGCCCCCACTCGAGACAGTCTCTGGCTGCAGAAAAGGCCCGAGAGACAGTCTCGAGCGGCCCAAAGACTGACCTCGGCGGCACACTGCCAGTCGGGCACACTATTTTCTCATTTGAATTTGAGCCAAGCGCCGGCCGAGACGCCGCGACTTCATCTTAGGGCTGCTGGCGAGCAACCAGCTGTTGCCGCTCTTCTCCTCTTGCACTTTGCTCGCCCCGAAGGGCAGTTAAAAAAGTAAAATCGGCCCTCAGACTCCAATTGGGCCGGCCAGAAACAAAGCCCGAAGACAGTAATCCGGCCCAGAAGAGGAAGAAGAAGAAGAGGAGCCAAATCTCCTCTTTCTTGGCCGAGCTGCTTCCAAGAGTAACAACAATTAAAGTGGTGGCCGCCCAGCAAAAGCGAGAAGTTGGCATTTAAGAAAGTGGGCCACAAGCCAATTGGAGGCAAGCGCAACACAAGCGCATAGCAAACGGCAAACTCCAAAATCGAACCTTGTTGCTAGTCTGATGGCCAGTTTGTTTAGTCGAACTTCTTTCTGTAATTTCTCTCTCTCTCTCTCTTTTTCTTTCTCTTTCTCGCTCATCGTTCAGCGCTCACAAGCCTCTTCAAGGCGCCAGCTCTAAGCTCGACTGAAGCTCGACTCGTGAAAGCTCTTCTGAGGAGAGTCAAAAACGCTTTCACAACTCTCACACACTGAAAGCGGAGCAACAATTGCAATTCGTCCGGCCACCTGTTTGCAGAGCGCGCGCCTTTGCAACAAACTGAAAACTCGGGCCACTTTGGAGACCATTAAATGAGGAGGAAAATGGAAACGGAACTGCAAGAGAAAGAGAAAGAGAAAAGATGTGCAGTTTCGGGAGAGAAATTCGATATCATTCACGCGCTCACCTTAGACAACCTTAGGCTTGGGAGGGGCAGCTTCAGAGAGAGAGAGAAGAGCATTTAGAAGAACAAGAGAAACAGTTTTTCGATGAGAATAAAGCCAAATCTACTTGCTTTTGCCCAATCTCCATCGAGCATTGTTGTTGGCAATCTGTTTGCGCTAATTGCCAATTGGTCCTCGGCTGCAATTGGTCTGCATTGGTCTCGCATTTGAGCTCGCAAAGTGCAAGAGCCCACCGACAAACACTGGTCAGTGTGGGCCGGCTGAGCTGGGCGGGCAAGTGGGCGAGATGCGAGGAAGTGGCGCAGAAATGGGCGAGCAAAAGTTGGAGAGCAAATGGAGGAGGAAAAGTGAGGCCGGTGGGCGTGTTTTGCGAGCACTCCAGAGAGAGTCTCTCTGGTTCGAGTGCCTTTATTTTGCAGTGCAAAAGAGGCCTGTTGAACGCATGGGAGCGCGGCGTGCGGACTGCTGCGGGCCGACGCGTTCGGCTGAATGGGCGTGCGGGGCCCGCGCGGCGAACAGTGCGCCGCGAACAATGTGCAGTGCGGGACGTTCGGGCCGCGCGACCGAAGCTCTGCTGCCCGACCCGAGCCCGAGTGGCCGCCCAGACCGGCCCGGATAATTTGCGGGTTGCGTCGCGCGGCCTTGGCGACAACTGTTGCTCGGTTTGGCCACAAGTTGTGGCGCCGAGCGGGAAAACTGAAACCGAAATTGAATTCGAGGCTGCGAACCGAGCTGGAGAACAATATTGCGCAACGAGCGGCGGCCAGAGAGGCGCTCACCGTGGACCGTCTTGGCCGAGCGCCGGGAAGTGACCAGAGACTGTCCGCCGCTGGCCCGCACAAAGCCCGAAAAGGCCGCCCTTTTCGGTAATGATCGCCAGGTAATGATCTCTGGCGGCCAATGACACGGCGCGGCGCCCAATTCCTGTTCTTTGTTGCCCCTTTTGACGTTGGCAACTGGCCGAGTTGGGCCAACTTTCCGCTCGCAAAATCGCCCCTCCGAATGGCCGATGGGCGCCACCTGTCGACTGGACTGTCTGTATCTGTCTGTCTGTCTGTGTGTCTGTGTGTGTTGGGCGCCCAGTCGGAGCATTCAAATGAAGCTGGGCCTCCGTTTGGCAGAGAACGCTGGTGAGACGCAGGCAAATGAGAGAAGAATCTGGATGGGCGGCAATAAAACGAAATGAGATTCAGCTCGTTTGCTGCTCATTGTTGTCCATTTGGCCGCTTCTGCTTTGCTGCACTGCCTTTTGCCGTGCACAAACTAGCGAGCGCCACAGACTGGGGCTGGTCTCTCTTGGCAGCGAGAAGTTAGTCCAGTGGGCAAGAGCAAAAGGGAGCCAAAAGGCGGCCAAAAGCAGCAGAAAAGAGGCAGAAAAGCGGCCCAAAAAGCAGCAAAAGAGCTGCCGAAAAGCCAAATTGGGGAACAGAAACGAACTACGAACAAGTAAAACAACAACCACTTGCACAATAACAAACACAATTGGCCATAAATACATAAAATTGCAACTGGTTTTCTCTCGCTCGAGCTGGCCGAAGCTTAGCTCTGGCGCAAGCGTAGCACTGGCCAGCTGGCAAGCTGGCCAGAGAGTGTCTCTCTCCCGCAGACTGTCTCTCGTTCCAGAGGGGAAAGCTCATTTTGCGCCCCTTTGAGGAGCCCAAACTGAAGCGCAATTTGGACGCAAATCGGCACTCTATTGCACACTATTGCAGGCCCGCAATGGCAAAAAACTCCCGCCGCTTTGCTGCCGTCACTTTCGGCCCGCTCGGCTCCACTCGACTCCACTGGACTCGACTCGACTCGGGCCGGACGCGCAGCGTGAGCTCCCCCATCGCCAAGGCCACTTGTTGCGTGCCTTACTTGCTCTTTTTACGCTGCTGAGCTCGGCCGCAGCTCGCAGCTTGCAGCTTGCAGCTTGGGCGCCGCAGACAGTCTCAGGCAACCTGGGCGCCTCTCTGCTGCTGACAGTCTGCGTGACGGGCGGCCTCCTGGCGCTCTCGGGCCAGCTCTTGGGCATGAGAGTGCGGCGGCGGCCTCGAGTGTCAGGCGCGTGTCCTCGTTTGGCGCAGTGTCACGCTGGGCCAAGATTCACTGGACTGCATTTGGTGGCAGACATTTGGCCCGCCGGAAGAAGCGCCGAACGGTTGAAGCGAAGGCTCAGTGAGTGCTGCAGACTGTCTCTGGCAGCGAGCGCCAACTGGCCGCAAGTTCCACTCTGCCAGAGACAAGCATCGATCCTCAGCCCAAGAGATAAGCGAAGAATGTTCAATTTGTTCGCCCGGCTCCAAAGCCGCTCACTTCGATGCTCTTTTCGATGCTCACTTGGACGCCTCGGTGGCGCCGATCGGCCGCGAGTGTCGCCGAGGCAAAAGTCTTTTGCTCGAGATCATAATCGCCAAGCAATGCAGTGTGCGCCCCAAACGGCGACACACTGACTCGCTTATCTCCACGCAGACAAGCTCGGCCGCTGTGTATCAATGCTGCATTGATACACTGCTCTGCTGCTTCACTTGATGCACTGCTTTACTTGATGCACTGCCAAACGGCCAGACTTTGCCGCTTCCACTTGGGCGTCTCGGCAAGAATGTTGGCGACAAAAAGCGCCCACCTGTTCAACTGGCCGCCACTGCTCAGCTCTGCTCCTCAGCTTTCTAGCTTCTTAGCTTTCTAGCTCCTTAGCTTTCTAGCTCCTCAGCTCTGGCTCCTTGACTTGGCTCCTTAGCTTAGCTCTGGCTGCCCACTAATTGGCCGGCCCTAATTAATCAAGTTTCTCTCCGCGGCGACACACAGACCAAGGCGGGCCAGTCGGCGGCCCGAATTGCAAATGGCCGTCCGAGACAATGGTGGCCACAAAGGTGCCCACTGCCAACTGCACTGCACTATGCACTCACTGCACTCACTGAGCGCGCCCTAAGCTCTGGCCCTAAGGTCTAGAGCTAAGGTCTGGCCCGTGCGCTGCTTTGCGTGCATTTGGCGCTGCAGAAACGCGCCAACTTGGCCCGCTTCTCGCCCAACTTGGCCACCTTTTTTGCCAACAAAACAAACAAAGTGACATCTCGCAATCACTTCTCGTTCGCTCCTCTCGACTCTTTGCCGTTTCTCCTCCACTTGGCTCCACTCGGCTGTCCATTTGGCCAACTCGGGCGCCAAATCGACGCCCAAATGGAGGGGCCCCGCAGACTAGGACTGGCCAGGCAGTTGTGCATTTGCTTATGCCTCGGCTTGTGATTCTGGCCCTGATTTGGACTGGGCAGTTTCGGTTTCACTCCAAGTCTAAGGGCGAGTCTGCGGCCGAGACAGCGATTCCCACTGGCCCGCCGGAGGCTCATTAGCATTTAACGAGCTCCAAAGTGGAGGCCAGTTTGCGCCGGACAAATGTGGCCAGCGAGCAGTTGGGGCGCGACAAGGAAACTTGTCGCCGAATCGGAATGGAGTCAATTAAGTGCACTTTTGGGGCTGCTTCTGGAAGTGGAAGTCGAGTTTGCAGTTGGCAGTTTGCAGTTGGTAGTTTGCAGTTGGAGCTTGAGACTGGGGCAACAGGCGGAAAGTGGCCGAGTTTTGCCGCAGAAGTTTGGCTGCGAAGTTTGGCTGCAGAAGTTTGCCTGCAAAAGTGCAGTGCGCCCCGCAGACTGTCTGCGGCCGCGGCTAAGGATGGGCGACTTGTGCGCCATCCGATCGCAGTGCATTTTGTCACTGCGCGCGGCCGTGCGACTCGCCTGGCTCGCCGCAACACACAGCCCATCAGAGACAGTCCATCGGATTCCGGCCAACGCTTATCTGAAACACTAATCTGCCTGCCACATAAATCAATTGTCTCCCCGCCCAACACACACACTCCTCGGCCCACCTATTTGGCTCGCCGGCGGCCCACACCATGCGGGCTCATCACCTGGCCAGGGGCGCCTCTGGTGGCGCGGGGGCACTAATTAACCTGCCCCCATGGTCTTCTCTTGTTGGAGGAAAGCTGTGCACTGCTTGCTCGAGAAGGCGCCCAATGGCAGCCCACTGCTTTGGGGCGCTCGCAGGCCGGCCGGAATAACTCGCAGGCGGGTGATTTATACTCCAGACGGGGCAAATATTATTATCTTAATTGCGCGTGTCCAGAGGCGCCAAACGTGCGAGGGGCCCCACAATCACAAGCGGCCGGTGTGTTTGGCGGCCGCTTGTGAGGCTCGCCTGTTGGACTGCGACCGGTGTGGAATGCGGCGTGAAAAGGGGGCAGCAGAGAGGTCCCGTTTTGGCCAGCTCAATGGAACTGCCTTGTCTAAAGTCCACTTTTCGAGGGGGGAAAAAAGGAGCAGAAATTGATCACGAGTTAGAAGAGGGAACCCAAACGGGAGGCCCAAACGAGAGGGACCCGCACATTTGACGAGCTGTTGGCGGGCAAAATAATAATAATCGTCCTAGTATCAAATTGTGCACCAGCAGCATCGAGCACTAATATCACGCTTGCTCTGCAGCGCAATGCATTGCGCACTGCACTTGTCTGCAGAGTTCGTGCAAGGTGCCACTGCAGCGCCGGTCTCAGTATGCAGCGCACTGAAGAGTCTGCATTGAGCACTGCGCAATCTGCATTGGCCGAAATGCAGTGTGCGGTGTGCATTGGACAGTCTGTAGTGTGCGGCCCGCAGACTCGCATAACGGTTGGAATTTATTTCATCAAACAGCATCAACAACAACAACAACAGGTCGCCGCAATGGGCAACAAGTCGGAAAGTGCGGGCCAGAAGAAAAGAGCAACAGGAGAACAGAAGGAGCATTCTGTGGGCCGATTTTACGGGATTTTACGGCAAACTGGGACTTCCCGCCGCGCTCTCGGCCGGGCTCCTCTGCAGCCGCCAGCCTCGAGCTCGTGTCCGGCGGCCGATCTTGCAGTGTTCGCGGCGGCAAACTCATAAATGGATGAATAAATGAATTGCCCGCTCGATATGATACTGCCGCTGGAATTCCGCCGGCGAGCAACTGCAAATGCTAGCTCCTAGCACAGACGCTGCAAGGCCGCTGCAGGGCGGCCCCAGTCTGGCCGGAAAGAGGAGGAGCACGCTTCTTCCTCTCTCTTTCTTCTCCGCCCTCCGCAGCTCGTGATCGTCTCGCTCTCTGTCTCTGTTGACTCTGCCTCTCTGCTTCTCTTCTGCTGGGCCGCATGGGCCCCACACTGCCAACACATTGACACTGGCCCCAGTCACGTCCAATGTTCCGCCTCCCTCGAGCTGGGTCCGAGCATTCTCGGCCAGCCTGCGGGCGCACCTTAGCTCCGCTGGGCTGCACCGGTTGGCGCCGAGCAGCCAAATAGTCAAATGGTTAAATGTTCGAATAGTCAAATGGTTAACTGTTCCAGTTGGCGGCCAGTCCGTGACGTGCAGAAGCCGAGGCTCGTGCGCCGAAGATTTGACGGCCAGCATCTGATTGGCAATTGTTGCTCGCGGGCGGCTGCAGAGGGCCCCAAATCGGCGCCACTTCGGGAGCCGAAGGGAGAAATTTGTATCAATTATCTGCGAGTCTCCAGCAGACCTCCAGTCTGCCCCACTCGCTGGAGGCTCCAGTGGCCAGCAGCGGTCGGTATGCGCCACCAGCAGTGCTCCAGAAGGGCAGCTGAGTGGATTTGTGGGGCGCCCAATTGAGTATCACTGCGCGGCGGGGTCCGCCCACGTGCGAGGAGCGCGCGGACGGCTGAGGGCCGGCCCGCAGCAGCGCGGTTCGCAGGCTCGCGCGCGGGCCCAGTGGCGCCGCCTGCCGGGCGGACGGGAGGGCGGGCGCGCCTCTGCTGCGGGCGCGCACAAACAGCGGCGCCCAAATGGGAAACAAAACAGCCGCATTGGCAACAAGTTGGCCTTTGGTGGCCGCCAAACGGCCGATTGCAAATCATCTCCCCGCTGATGACTGTGCTCACTTGCAGCCAACTTGCGGCCAACTTGCAGCCAACTTGGTCTCCATTGGTCTCCATTGGCTTCAGATTGTTGGGCTGCAGATTGTTGATCTGGCCCAGCAGCAGTCCTTCTCCCTTTGGAGTCCAAGCAATGGAAGCTCGCAGCTTCCTCCAGAGTCCGCAGGCCGGTTTTGTGTTTGCAATTTGTTCGATGATGAATGCCCCCAAAGAGAGTGGCCAAGGAGGGCCAGTTGTTCTTCGGGCCGATGATTGGAAAATGGGCTCCCACCAAATGGGCCTTTTCATGCCCATCGGCGCGCACACTCACTTGGCGCCCACCGAGCAGCAGCAGAGAGTGTCTCTAGTTTGAGTTTGAGTTTGAGTCCAAGTTATGGTTGAAAATGGAGGAAAAGAGAGGGAGAAACTTTTGGAAGATGAAAGAAGAATGGGCGAGAAGAGAAGGAAGAAGTTACCTTTTTGCTGTTGGGCCGCGTCGAGTCGAGTCGATTCGCGTCGAGTCGAGTGGCCCAGCGTGAGGCCAAAGTGATGCGCCGCAGACTGTTGCTCGAGTTGTTGGGCGCATTTTGCTGCAAGTGGGCCAGAGCTGCGGGCGAGCCTTAGCTCTGCTGAAAGTGCAAACTTCTGACTAAAAACTTCTGATTGCAAACTGAAAACTGCAAACTGCTCACTCTCAAAAAGCTCAAGCTGGGCCCTAAAAGTGACTGGCCCTAAACGGCCGATTCAATGCCATTCAATGCCATTCGAAGCGCCACTCGAGTGCATTATTTTATGTCATTCACTGGCCGCCAAATGGGCAACTGGAGGAGGAATTAAACGAATTTTGGGTGATTTATTGTTACATAATGTGCCGAAAGAAGAGGCTAAACGAGAGGCACAAAAAGGAGCCACTTCCTCCACTTTGTCTATTCTAATCTGTCTGGAGCTCTTTTGTCTGCCAGCGACCAGGGACGACAAGTGGCCCGAGTTGAAGGCCTAAAGTTGCGTGCCGCCACAGACGAGCTGTCGTTTGGGCTTAGAGTTTGGCTCAAGCGGCGCAAAGTGGCGCAAAGTGGCGCGTCCACTCGATCGATTGGAAGTCAAAGCCGAAGCTCAAGCCAAACGTGTTTCCCCTTTTGGCTTGAGCTTCAGCTTTGGCTCAGGCGCTCACCTGCATTTGGTGCACGCTTTTGCCCAGAGAGAGACAGTCTGGAGCTGGCCGATGGGCGAAAAGTGGGCCGAAATGGGCCAAAGAGCTGCAATAAAGAGCATTCTGCCGCAATTGTGGCCAGTCTCTGCCACTTGAACGCAAGGCAAACACAAGCTCTGCCCAAAGTCATGCCTGAGGAATTTGTTATTTTGGACAAAAGTTTCCACTTCTGCTCGCCAAAAACAACTCTCTTTTCCATCAATTAATTTTCATAATTTGCCCCAAAGAGGCCGCAAAGTCAGAGACCAAGTTGGGCCCCGTTTCTCTGCAATGTTGTTGTTGTTGTCGCCGCAAGCGCAATGCATTTGCGCCACTCAATCTGCACTGCAAATTGGACTGTGCAATGCAATGCGATGCAATGCAGTGAAGTGCAGTGCAGTGCAGTGCTGCAAAAGGCGGGGGAATTCGAAATTCCGATTGCGGCCACTTGATTGCACTTGTTTGATGCGATCAAATGATTTCTCCTTTTCTCTTTGGCTGCCTTTTCGGGCAGGAATTTCACTTTCGTGCCATTCAATTCTGAATTTGGCCAAAATCTATTACTCGAAATCTATTACTTTTTCCAAGCGAGCAGACTTTCTGCGCTGGCCAACTCTCAGCGCAGAAAGCGGCCCAAGAGGCGCATTTTTGACTCGAAAAAGACGGCCCACTCGGCAACGCGTCGGCCCTTAGCTCTGGAGAGTGGGAGAAAAAGTCGCGAGCTGACGCGTAGCCATAAAGTGGAAATTGCGCCACCTCGAAGCGCAATAAAAAGTCCAAAAAGCGCCAACAACTAGCTCGCGGAGGCCGCAAAACTGGACAGCTCGCGGCCGCAGCTCGTCGGCAGCCATTTAGCGCCGCCCCAGGTTGTCTGTGGCTCGAGTGGAGCAAATTATATCCAATGTCTCTTTGTGTGTGAGCCCACTTCTTGCATTCTCTCTCTCTCTCGCCCAAGAGAAGGACAAATGCACAGGCGAACACTAGAGCTCCATTTGCTCATTGGAAATTCAATATTTTGATCCAATACTCGCCGGCAACAGTCTTGCTCGAGCGGCTGCAAAGAGACTGGGGCCCCTCGGCGAGTGATGGATGGTTTTGGTGGAATTGGCGCTCGCAAAATGGGCGAAGAAAAATGGAAATGAACGGCCAGAGACAGAGTTTAATTCAATCAGTTTCTTCGCGCGGCCCACAGACAGTCTTCGGCGGCCCACAGACAGTCCTAAGCGAGCAAACAGGATAAACTAGAGACTAGGATGCCTCAGAAGTTCAAGCCAAGCGAAGCCGATGGAGCGCCAGCCGAGCAAGACCAGAGGGCGTCTTCCTGGAGCGTAAACCACCCGCAGTTTTGGGCCGCCGGCGAGCCACTTTGTTTATTCTTTGCCGGCCACTTGTTGTGCTCAAATGGTGGCCAATGCAACCACTTGGCCGGCTCTCACTTGGCTTGAAGCTTAAATTTTTCTCCGCCTTTTGTTTTGTTTCTTCTTCTGCCGCTGCAACTTCTCCGGTGCCGAGATAATTGAATTCCGGCCGAAGAGAGTCGGCGGCGAGCTGGGCCGCCAGTGTGGAGCTAGCAACGAGTGTGTGTTGGGCTGAATTGTGTTGGCCAAATTGAATATTCATACATTCATACGTTTGGCTCGCAAACGAGTGCTCGTCATCGCGTCGAGAAGTATATGAAAAATATTTCATTTCCATCCGAGACCCAAATGAAGGCCCAAAAAAGGGAGCTCCACTGCAATCGGAGACTCCAGCTGGGCGCTGCCATTCACGCTGAAGTTCACGCTGAACCATTCACCGCAGACTGTCTGGCGCGCGCGCTTTATGCGCTGAAAATAAGGTAATAAAATCCACTGCGACGCTACGCAGAAATGTAACCATACTTTTTACGCGGAGTTGCAGTCTGGCGCCCGCAGCAAGAACTTGGATGGGGGCGCCCACTTGGCGACGGCGCCACACTTTTCCGCCCAAAGCTCGGCCCGAGTGCGGCCAAACGGGCGCCGTCTGGCCGCGACCAAGACGGAAATTAACAAATTAACAGGCTCCGTGTCGCCGTTTCCATGTGGCCGCCCCGCTCGGCCTGGGAGCCAGTGAGGCGCACCGATGCCCTTGGGCTGGCCCGTTGCAGGCAGACTGTCGGCGGCCTGATCATTGGCTGGAATAAAGGTGGAATCACGCTCTAGAGCTGCTCCATTGTGTCCATGGTCGCCATTTGTCGCCGGTGTCTTTTTTGTCGCCCCCTCGTGGTGCTTTGTTCGCCCGCCACAGTCTCTCAGTGGGGCCGATGGGCGATCGGCAGAAGAGGGGCCTTCTGCCGCTCTCCAGCTCGACTCGAACGGGAGTCCCGTGGAACCAGAATGGAACCAGAATGGCCGCTCGAGGAGTGCTGCTGGCGGGCCACAAAGGAGGCCCAAGAGAGCGGCTCTATTAGGTGGGCGCAAGTTGGCTTTGCGGCGGCGCTTTGAGGAGTCTGCTTGGCGTGGAGGCAAAGCGGCCGCTCCTAAGCAGTGGGGGAGAATTTGCCACCAGATTTGCAGAGCGCGCTCTCACTGTGCGCTGCTCTGCGGCCCTGCTTCTCTGCGCTCTTCTGCTAGCTACTACCTTTCGGGCCTTTTGGGCACACAGAGCGCCGCCCAAAAGGCACGCTCGAGAAGCAAGGCCAGCAGACAAACCACAACAAAGCCCAATCGGGGCAACCTTTTCGCGCCTCTCAAACAATGTAAACGAGCAATAATAATTGATGAATCTTCGGGCCTGCCCAAATGGGCGCCCCTGCATTCTGGTTTGACCACCGAGAGGCAAAGCCAGGGAGCCCAAAAGCGAGAAAAGAAACAAGGCTCCCAGAGGGCGACATGCCTGCGAGTCGAGCAGCCAGAGAATGCACACAAAAGCTTGAGCAGCAGAAGAAGCAATAATAAAAATAAAATCTAAAAAACAACTCCAACTACAAGACACCAAAGTCACTCGACTGGAAGCGGCCCCCATTTATCCATTCGCCCATTTACCTGGCCCTCCATTCTCCTGCTATCCTCCTGCTCCACTTGGAACCGTGTCACTCTTGCCACTGGTGCTTGCAGGCGCCACTCATTGGCTTCTACTGCTTTTTTCTGGCTCCTTCTTGCTTTTTCTCGGCCGGCAGGAAGCGAGCAAACGATGGAGACGAAATTTGTTCCTCCACTCTGGCCTCACGGCTCTACTTCCAGAGCTCCAGTTAAGCGGAGCGTAATGGGGCCCCATGCAAATGCGGGCCTCCCTTAGCTCGCTAGCTGCACTGGGGGCGCCAGATTGCCAATTGGGGCCCACTTTGTTGCTGGCCAGCCGAGTGGAAGTGGCCAGCCGGTCGAGGAGTGAGAATTTTCTCGCCTCCTGTTGCTCCAGCCGCGTGTCTTTGTCGCCTCCACTCAGTTGGGCGACAAAGATGACACGTGAACACGGCCCAGAGTCCATCGCGAGACGAGCAACACGTGGCCGAGCAAGTTGGGACACCCCATGGTCTGCCTACGAGTCTTTGAGCACCAAAAGAGGTCCAAAAAAGGCTCAAAAGAGGCCCAAAAAGAGGCCGAAACTATTGCATTTCCAGACCTAAGGGCGCGCTTGGGCGGCCGAGTTTTCGGCACGCGCGCGCAGCGCCACCTGGCCGCCGCGCGGCGAAACTGGCCAGTGGGCTGCAGAGACAGTCTGCGGCCACTCGAGGCGGCAGACAGTCTCTAACAAGTTTCGGGGGGCCCGCATTGTTTCTCGCTTGATGGGGCCCTGGAGGAGGGCAGCTGGTGGGTGGGTGGATGCGGGCGCAGGAGAGCTCTGGCGGCGGGCGAGCGGGCGATTGTGCGGGCGGAAGAGGAAGTGCGAGCGCTTGAAGTGGCGGCAGACACTTGCCCGGCTTGCAGGCGGCCAGCGAGCAGCAGACGAGTGCTGACAAGCTCGTTTGGGCGTAATCGTTTAGCCAAACGACAGGCGCTGGTTGGCCGACAGAATCGAGTGGGGCGGCGATTTGGAGAGTTTGGAGTGGAATTTTGGCCCGCGAGTTTGGGCCAACCTTTGGCCTTGGACGAGCTGCCAGAGGCCGCCCAGTGCAGCTGCGAGTGGGCGCCAACAGGCCCAAACAACAGGCCCAACACGAGAGACAGTCTGTGGCAAGCAGGAAGACAGTTTGTGAGCGGCAAAACCATGACAACTCAACAAGGCGGCTTGAGTTCAGTGGCGCCCGTTTGGCCAGGAGCTTGAATCATCGCCGTGGATTAGGAGCACTAATTTGCGCCTGCATTCAATTCATTTCCCATTTCCCATTTTCCATTTTCCATTTGGACAATTGGCCGCCTTTCGACGTTTTTCCACCTTCCACTCCCGTTTTTGGCCCTTCCTCTTGGGCCAAAAGCAGACAAACTAGGTGGCCAGAGGTGCGCCTCGAGCGAGCACGAAGCTCGCCGCTCGAGGCTCGTCAAGCTCGAGGACTGAGCATTGAGTGTTGGGCAAGAGGCGGCCATTGTTGTGGGCAAAGTGGTCGCCAGTTGCCGGCCAGTTGAATGGGGCGCAAGTGTCGTTGGGGGAGACTGTGTGCGGCACACAGTCTGCAGTGCACAGTCCAGCGCAGACAGTCTGCAGTACGCAGTGCACGGCAGACTGTCTGCGGCCCACAGGCCATCGTGCTTTGCAAATTGCAGTGCGCCAATGCGGTGCTTGAAGTGGCGAAAGTGGAGAGACTTTTGGGCAAATTGCGTTGGCCAAATTGTAACTCGTCTCGCCGGCGGCCAACAGTTAGTTGCTCGCTCGGCCAAGTGGCCGCCCCTTAGCGCCCGTCAAGTGGAGGTGAGAAATTTCGAGCCGCAGTTCAACTGTGGGCCCACTCGAAGCTGGAGCGACGGCGGTGGCCAGCTCCTGGCAGCTGGCTGATTATGTTGCAATCGAAATGGTAATAATAATCACTCGTTGCCGCTTTCGTGCCGCCAATTGTAAGGGCCAGCCCTTAGCCACGTGTGGCCACTGGCGGCTCGCCCAAAGTTCAGCTCACAGTCAGAGCTTTCGAATTTCCCAACTGGCTCGCGAGATTCCTCACTGAGCGGCCCTTCTCTGCTCATCATCTCTCTGCCGCCAGACGCAAAGGGATGATAATGATAATATTCCTCCGCTCAGCTGGCAAGAAGGAAATCTGATTGGCGGCCAGTTGATTTGCTAGTTTCGCGCAGGAAACGCGCAACAAAAGGTGACCAACAATCGCGGCAAACAAGCGGCCGCCAAGTATCAATCGCGCCTCCCCGAGCTAGTCTGCCGCCCGAGGCGCCAAACGGGCTCCCAAGCTCGAGCATTTCGGGCCAACTTTACTCGCTGGAGAGCAGCGCTTCACAATGGCGCTGCTTTGGGCCAATTTCTCGCCCAATTGTGGCAAATTTCCAGGGCCGAGCTCTGGAAATCTGCCACAATGGACTGGCCCCGCTCAGTGTCCATCCGTGGCTGCAGTCGCCCCAAAGGCGCCGCCTCAGCTCAGGCGAGTGGCCACAGACTGCACTGCATTGTGCACTGGAAAGCTTGGGCATTTTTCTCCCAAAAGGCTACCATCAGGCAGCTCTTTTCATGAAAGCCAACCGGCAATGAAGTTGGAGGAGGAGGAGCAGAGAAAAACCAATATTTACACTCACACGAGTTGCGCGCTTGGCTGGCGCGTGAATGAGCAGCGCGCGAATGGTCGAGCGCCGCGCACTGTGCACTGTGCACTGTGCGTTCCAAATTGCGCGCACAATGTCAGCGCCACTTGGACCATGACAACAGGCAGCACAGCAACGACAACAGCAACTCGCAGGACTGTCTCTCTCACTTGGCGGCCGGCCCAAAAGTGTCGCCGCCGCCGAGCTGCCGGAGCGAGAAAAGGATCATTTCGCGGCCGCAAACCGGCAATTAACTCAACTCTGGGGCACACTTTTGCGGCCGCCCGTGCGTCACTCGTCGCCGTCTTGGGAGCGGAAAAGCAAACACCAGCCCGATCGAGCGGGGCCGAAAAGGGGCCGCCCAGAGCCCAGCCGGAGCCCCAACGCGACAGGGGCAAACAATGCTCGCGAGGGGCCGCAGATCAGCCGCACTGATACCTGGCCGACGAGTGGGGCCAGTGGGCGGCGAGCTGCGGCCGGCCGGCGCAAAGGTGATCGCGTGTTTGTGTGATTTGGCACGACGGACTGGCCGCCAAGTCGAGCGCTCGGTCGGCGGCGCGGCCACACGAAGGGGCGTTCCCCGGCCGCCGCTGCAACCATTGCATCTGGCTGGGGCGCCCCACAGGACTGGCGGCCGGTCCAGAGCACAGGTTCCGCCGGCCAACTGGCAATTGGGGCTGCCTTGTTGCCTTGTGCTCGTTGCGGCGACTGCAGCCAGTCTGCAGAGACTGTGTGCGGCAGACTGTGTGCGGCAAACAGTGCGCGGCGGACTGTGTGCGGCGCTGACAGTCTGCATTGTGCATTGTGCATTGGGCGGCCGCAAAGATCGCGCTGGGCCCGCGCGCCTCTGGATCACGATCGCAATCAGAACCTCAGTCACAGTCACAGTCACAATCACGGCAATCAAACGGACAGAACCGCCCGAGCCGCTTTCATCATTTGCCGCCCCGCCGGCGCGCCCAATCATCGTGGCCAGAAATCAATAACAGCCATCGGGGAGGCCCCACCGCGCCGGCCGGCTCGGGCGAGTAATTAGAACCGCCCGACAGGCACCTGTTTGGCGGCGAGGTGCGAATCTTGTTGGCTTTTATAATGTTTACTATAATGTTTACCTCTCTGGCCTTACTGGCCAGGCGTGCACTGTCGATTGTCTAACGAAGCGGCGCCTCTTCTATCGAGCAGGCAGCGAGACCCTCGAGCATTCTGTGCCCAGCAGTGGGCACAGGTTGCAGTGAGCACGCGATCGATTCATCGATTGTGTCCAAATGCACGAGAAACAGAGAATAAACACAAGAGCGAGCAATTGTTTGCTCAGCTCGCCTCTCTGTGTCCACTTGGTGGTTCTCACGCCGCCATCAATCGCATTTGCTGCCGCCCTTGGAAGCGAGTCTCCAATTGAGCGCCGCAGCTAGTCTGCATTGGACAGCATTGGGCAGCACTCGAAGCTCGAATGGAGTTCTCAAAAGGTCAAAACGATGCGAATTCTGCGGCTTCGAACACTTGGAAACAAAGAAGAACAAGAGAAGGCAGCACACAATTGAAGTGAGGGTGAAACTGACCGAAAGTGTAGCATGAACTCGACACGGACACTTGTTGCTCGCTTGCTTGCAGTGATCGAAAGTTGAATTACTCATTCCATTCTCATCGGATTTGCGCCGAATTCTATTGGCAAATTCTGTTGGCAAATTCTGTTGGCAAATTCTGTTGGCCAAATTATCCAAAAGATTGGTCCGAAATTCTGCAAAAAAGAAAGATTCTTGCTCCGAGCTGGCCTCTTTCGGCCTTTTGTGTGGGCCCAATTTGAATTTGGACTTCTTCCACTCTTGGTGGGTGGCTCACCTCCAGTTCAGTTCCAAACTGGGCCAGACACAAGCTCTGCCTCTTCACTTCTCAGACACTCGCCAAAATGTTCCAAATAATCTCGTCAATTGAATCAGTGGGCCAACTTTTGCTCTCCGTCTGCCTCAAGGTGGAGCCACTCGAGCGGGAGACTGTCTCCAACTGGAAAGTGTCTAGTGCATGTTCAGTCATAGCAAAAGAGTGTTTTCCTCCCTCAAATTGGCCACTTTTTTCCTCTGTTTTTCAGCAAAACCTCTCCTCTTGACGCCACTCGTGTCTGAGTGGCCGGTTTTTAAAAATAGACACCAGCCTTTTGTCACGGCGCATCTGCAACGACACTCTCTTGGGGCCTGGCTGTTTTCGTGCGCAAACAGCAGAGGCCAGAGCCCATTTTGGCCGCCCGTTTATTTCAGGCTATCAAGTTGAGCTTATGGGCGTATAAGCTGGAAAAAGCAATTGGCCTGATTGCAGTTGATTATCGAGAACTACATCTTAGCTTGGGTAAATTTGTGACACTTTGAATCAGATCAAGCACCTAGCACAAGACACAGAGAAATGAGTGAACGGCTGCTCTGTTGCATCTGCCTTTGTTTGTTAGGCTTCTTGGGTGGCGTGTGGGCCCAGGCTGGCCCATACTCGAAGAAGTACGAGTTGTTCCTGCCGCCAGACGTCGACGTGTTCCTGGTGGTGGGCAGCGGACGCAAACCGGACCTCACTCAGTTCGAGGCGATGAGAAAGAGTTGGCAGGAGAGCCGAAAGGAAAGCGCTCAGGTGGAGGCGCCCAAGACGATGGGCAGCTCGGCCGCCCACTCGCCCGCCGACCAGACGGACGAGGACAACGCCCGACAACTGGCCAACATGCTGGGCCAGCAGAGAGACGTCTCGCCGCCTCTGGATGGGGCTCAAGCAGACAGTGAGAAGAGAGAGATGAGAGAAGAGCAGTATGGGTTGCTGGACGAGCAGCTGCAGAGATGGATTGAGCGGCGGGCCACCAGTTTGATTGAACGGCTGGATAGATACAACGAGGAGCGACTGATGTTCTTGGAGGACAGTCTCAAGCGGATTGTGTTGAATGTGTTGCAATTGAACACCATTGGCCAGCTGGAGGATTTGGTGGCCGAAAAGGTGGCCGCCTTCTCGTGGTTGGAGAAAAAGTTGTTGGCCCTGAAAAATCTGAAACGTTTCAACGAACTCGAATCGCACCTCGAGGTCTCGGCCATTGTTTGGCAAGCCATGAGGGAGATAGTCCAAATTGAGGCCCATCTCAAGGGGACCAATGATCCCGGGAAACAGTGGTTGAAAAATGCGGCCATTCTCAAGCGGATCATGAACGAGCAACGCTTCAGTGTGGGTCTGGAGAATTATATTAGGAAATTTCTAACAAACGAGTTCAGTCTCATGAAAAGGTCCACCCTGTTGGATATATTACAAGGAGCCTCGCAGGTCGACACTGGTCTCATCTACTGGGCGGCCCGGGGCAAAGTGTCGGCCGACTTTCCCTTCTCGGCCCAGGACGCCATCGCAAACGGAGACACCCAGTGAGCCTAAGGGCCAGTCTGGCGCCTCTCAGACAGACCAGAGCAGCCACCAAGCAAAGCACCTAAGCGCCAGAGGACGTCCAGAGTCTCTTCCTCAGTGTCTGGCTGTCTGTCCGCCTAAATTGTGTGCATATTTCCAATGGTCCAATACTTTGAGCCAATCCTGAGCAAGCAAAGGTGACACGATTTGAGCCACATTTAAGTAGGAATTATAAAACCATCCAAAATGATCATGTGGTGCCGAAACTTGTCCACAAATTTTCTATCACCCCAAAATGGTGCTGGACCAATAAGGTTGCTTGATGTCACCCACAAAGCAATACTGTTTCCACTTCCCATTTTGCATTCCATTCTACTCCTGCGAACCACTCGACCAAGTGTCCTTCAGATCCTCCACAGTGTCCACCCAATTCTCCCTAATTGCCTTGAACTGATTTGAGACTCCATCTCGAAGGACTCCAAATGACTCGCTAACTCGTTCCCTGAATGATGTCGGTGTGTTGCTGTTCTGGTTGTTGTTTCCATTTGGATCTGGCAAATTGTCCATAAACTTTTGGGCGTCCAGCTCTGTTGGTGTGAGGCCCTCGTTTTGTTGGTCATTCGACTCTGAGGCTGAGGAAATCATATCGTTTGAGTTGTCGTTGTTTTTGCCCCTTTGGTTGACTTTCTTGTTGTTGTTGTTTGTGCCAATTTGGCGACGAAACAGGTTGCTTAGTAGGCCGCTTCTTAGGAACGAGTTTGAGCGAGTGTTTTTGCCTTGCTGACTATCGGAGTTGCCCGCCACTGCCGAGGATCCAATGATTCCATTGGACGAGGGGGCACCGTTGACACTGATTACAGAGATAAAGATGGTTATTATGAGAATTGCGCCCACAACCAGGAGGTTGCATTTTGAGCTGCTGTTCTTGGTCATTTTCATCAATTTCTTCTCCTGATGATTGCCTCCAAAAGGTTCAATCAATTAGGCACTTGGATCTTGAGTGTGTTTTATCGATTTGATGTTTGCACTTTTGAGCTAGTGTGTCTTGGATTCAATTTTTATGAGATGAGACTAATCCTTCTTGGCCGACAACTGTTTCAACTGATCAGACTCACTTGCTCCCCACTTGGACAAAAACTAATGAACTAATGAAGTTCAACTTGGCTTCCCGATAACTCTCCGCCGAAATTGGATCCTCTCACCAGCTTAAAAAGGCGAGCTGTTGGTCGAAATTAGCATCCAAGACATGAGAAGGGAATAGAGGTAATATGGGCAAATGGAGAGTTTGCCAAAGAGATTGCTGGCTAACTGGTTGCATGGAAGGTGCTCCTCTTCAGGCAGATCGGCAAGTGGACAAAAGAAGGTAAAATGGTTGCGTAATTTTCACGAACGGCGCAAACAAAAGCTATATCCTCACTCTTACGACATCTCGGTAGACGAGCTTGGCAAGGCTGCAAGACGGTGGCACACGGAGGCTTGGCAGATGATTAGCGAGCGGAACCAGGAAAAGCAGGCAAAACGGGTGGCCAAGTATTCCGGCTAGCTCTGGGCGAGCAATCAACACATGGCTCTAGTTGGAGACAGTTCTAGTTGGCTTTGCTTCGGCTCCCCTTGAGTTTCTCTCCAAGGGAGACACACTAGTCAACAGTCCGGCTGGCCACAATTGTTCTTGTTTGCTTGGCACCAGTCTCTAACGGACTGAGCAATGCTAATGATTGGCAACAATATCGGTAGGCGGCATGCATTTTTTTCTTTTTAGCAAGAACCCATCAGAGCGGAACACAGTTTTCCGATAGAATACACTCTCACACGGTGCAACAACTGTTTCAGTTGTGAAACATGGAGAAAGTGAAGTCCCTCCCTGGCTGAAGAAGTAAAGAGATGAAGTACGACGGAAAAGGATACGAGTAAACTCACTTAAGACAGGCGGGCAGCCAACTAGTAGATTGGGTGACAGAGGGGGAGGGACAGAATCCAAAAAACTCCCACTCTGACGGCAAGCTAGCACTGGCCACTCCTCGTCTAGTAGGCTTTTTAGTTTGGTGGAAACCTTTATTTTTCTTGTGCACAGATAGTTTTGTATAGTTACTTAATTGTGCACCTCGGCTCTCTAACTGGCCCCTGGCTTTTTTCAGACATGGAAATGGACTGTCTCTAATGCATTTGTTGCAGTCTATGATTATGTTTCCATTCGAAAACAATCATTACATCAGAATTCTCTCGCTCACTTTCCCACTTTGTCTCTCTCTCTTAATATGTATATCCTGTAGACCTCTTCCAACTTTTTCCTATCTCCTGAATGTTCATGGATTTTTCCTTAACGCTTCTTGGTACCCAGGTTCATTCGTTTTAATATCTCACGCATTGCTGGAGTCGGATTCTTACACTCAGGCAACTTAGGTGGAGTTTTCTTGATCCCAACGTGTATTCCTCGTTGTTTTCTCGCTGTGCGAGCCACCGATGGTTGATTACCACCTAGAGCATTCATGAGTATTGTCTTGAGTAGTATGTAATCTGGTTCATCTTCGAAGCCTAATTTGGTTATATAACTTAGAAAATCGTATAAAGCAGCACACATGATTGAATCTGTCGTCGAAGACGCTCTGGATGATTTGGAACATCTTGAGGATACTGACGATCTGGAGGAGGTTATTCTTGATGCCTTGCTAGATTTTGTTGTTGCTACTGATTTTGTTGATGAGGTTTTTGATGTTGCTGGAGTTTTGTTATTGTCGTCGCTCAAAGAGGCAGAGTTTAATGTCGTTCCATTTCTGGTCACTTCTAGACCCTTAAGTATTTTCACTGGATCGATAGGGCGGGCTTCTTCATTGAAACAGAAGTTCACAAACACTTCTAGATTGCTCATGTACCATTTCTTTGAAGCTTCAACTAACTGGTGATCTTTGCCACAAGACATAGCCCAGGGCAAACGACCGCCGGATACCCAATATAATAGATTGTATGCTAGAGATTCAAGATCTGAGCGACGACTGAATGCACCTATATGGGCATCACGGGAGCTAAATTCTATTGTACCGTTGTTGGCTCGGCGTTGATCCTCTACATGCTCTCGATGAGTGCCATCCTTGTGGTAGAAACGTTCGGCCAGACCAAAGTCAACCAAATATAATTGATCTTCGGGCTCGACTGAATCTTTACCAGATTGAGATGTTCCATTGGATGACCCATTTAATGGTGTTGACTTTGCACGAACCCGTTTAACGGTTCCGGTGCCATTTTGGACTCTTCTAGGTGTTTTCACTAACTCTTTATCCAAGTCATCGATGGTTTGATTACCATTCGCTTGATCTGATCGCCAATCGATCAACAGATTAGATGCCTTCACATCAGCATGAACGTATCCATGAGAATGTATATATTCTAGGGTATCAATGACTTTCAAGGCAATATTAAAAGCTGATTTCATATCAAAGCGACTGTTTGCTCTATTCCAAATCTTCTCTACGTCATCACCAAAACGCTCCAAAACTAGAAACCGATACTTTTTCTCCTTTACCTGTTGTGATGCAGGGATTCTTTTCTGTTTACCGTTCAGTTGTTGAGCAGCATTCGCTTTCTTGGCTACTCCATTCGCTTTGATATTTACACCATTTGTTTGAGCTAATTTTCCTCTTTTAGCCGGTGGCTGTTTCACCGTTACAGGGACAGTGTTCTTACAAACTGGTGGTGGGTTGTCATCTCTTAGTGGATCATAAATACCGCTGGCAACAAATCTTGGCATTCCAAGATGTTTAAGTTTCTTAGCTATCATATATTCCTCTATTGTTTCTTTGCGAGCGCATCTAATATAGAAATTAATTTCGGCAAATAACGGGCCAGAGAAATGTTCAAACTTGATCACATTAGTCCATGAATTAGATTCTTTTATAATATGCTCCTGCGTTAAACGCTTGAGATCATCACGGCTTTCATCATACTGTCTAGTTAGATAAATGTCACCAAAGCCACCACAACCGATTGATGGACCAATAAGCCATTGTTGTTTTGTTGTGTCCACTAGCCTATGCCCGACCGGCAGACGTTCTGGGAGTTTGTTACCGTTTGGAGCGAATCTTGGCTCATCGGACATGATGCCAATCATTTAATATCCGATGGTGTGATAATTAGGAGACAAACTATCTATAAAACTGTTTGTCCATTTTTTACATATCTATCTTGTTTCGTTTACACTTCCATGTGCACGGTAATTCTGTCGGCTTTCGGTCGAACTCATCCCTCCTTCAGGCTCACACGCAGCAACTGGCGGGGGCTGTCAAGTTGCCACGCCTATCTATCTTCTTCGGGACAATCCCCTGATGATTGATTGGATCAAATCGAAAGCATCACAGAAAATTGTGGCGGATGGCCCAAATTAAACCGTGGTCAGTAAACTGTCGAGCAGTTTTGATTTATTCACTTAATTCGATTATTGGGAAGTGAGTTATCCAAGACCGCTGGCGGGGCTTGACCGCTCATAATACCGCCGGAGGCGGGACATTCCACTAGTTCCCGAAACTATTCACCACTTTGAGCACACTGCAGGCTATTTTCGCCGGCTTATGAAAACCGGCTGGTTGGATGTAGTTTATCTATCCATAAGTTGAGAGGTTATTTCCCCGACCTTAACAATTGATTTCACTCTCCCTCAGAACCTTTATTGAAAGCTTTAGCCGTTGTTCTGAAATATGGGAATACATCCAAGACTTCCTTATTCCCATACTTAGCTGCTAGTTGTAGTTTTACACTCTCTCTATTCTTATTCATATCAACTCTATCTAAATGTATGCCCCAAGTTGGCCCGTCGATCCATGGCTGTTTGAACTTCGGTTTGATCATCCTTATACGACCTTCGTTGATATAATACGTGAAGTCTAACTGATCCTCATGACCCTTAATTTGGTCGTCAGTCAGCACAACTGAGTCACTAGGGGACGCCAACACCCTGGGGTAATTGAAAGTTTCCTCCCGCATATCGACTAGGTGCAATCGCTTCTCGTCGGCCATATCTTGGTAATCTTTCTGGTTCAGAAGGCCGAGGAAGAAGGCTTTGGTCAAATTGATCGTATTATCTGGGACTCCATCAACTTTGGCATACATATCTTCAATTCCAAATGCTTTACAAATTGCTTCCAAGACTCTGTGACACCTCAAACCATAACCTCTTGGTTTGCGCTCGACGAAAACTGCTGTTTCATAATATTTCGAGTGGAAATCATGCATCACCGTGTGGTCTTCCCAACGTTTAATAAAGATTTGATTTTGAAGGGCCAGATTACGAGCATGCCGAACAGTTGCCCGACCATCTTTACCTTTGGCTGTTGCAAAGCCTGCTAATCCCTTCCCATTCCCGGTGACTACCAAGGCTTGCATGTACCTAACGTCACCGAATAATCCGGTCATTCTCGAAATACGCCTTAGCATTAGAACTGTCGAGTCGAAGTCATCATAACTTGTTTCATTGTAATCATCAGGTTGACCAGAAGGTCTACCATGGGCTTTGCGCCCACTCCAGCCTCTCTCAACCGGCATTTCTCGATACCTCCTGAAGGTCTCCATTTGTTTTCGGACCCGCTGGATCTTTTCTTCGAAACCAGGATTAGGACCAACATCTTGTATTTCGTTGAACACTCTTGCCGTTGATACTGGACTATTGAGACCGGCTAAAACCAACATTTTTCTACCCTCACCAAGCGTCTGGCCTCTATTGAAGTCCTTAACTATAGCTCGTCCAAGGCCTTTGCCTCGGCCACGCCTCGAACCGGCGGGAGATACTCCGGTTACACTCTTCCATACATTGGCAGCTGTGGTCCTGCAGAAAAAAGAGGTAGGCATCTCTCTCTCTCAATCACAAAATCTGATTAGCTTGGTGTAATAACAAAGCTATTCGACGTGAGAGGGACCTTCAAAACGTGGAACCCCAAAATGAAAACATAAAAAAACGTGCACGCGCTCCTAATGTGGAGTGCCTCGCTGATTTTCGCGTTGGTTAGCTGAAAACTGAGCTGATCTCTCTCTGTTGAGCAATCAGCAAACAAAGTCGATTCTGCCGTTTCGTTGTAACCATACCATCTTGCATTGACGATCGACGAATCGTGAATTATCCAGCACCCCGGACAATCAAGTTCAATTAAACATTTTGATTGAATATTTGTTCAATTTAGCCACGTTTGTCGCAGATTTCCACGCTCGAGGCTACGAATCTCACCAAGATTTTGCGATCCGAAAGACATCGTCATTCTCGAGCCCGACCCGCTACATGCCAGAGACTAGCTCAATGATCTACACCTCTCTGGTCGTGTTGCCACCTCGTGTTTAACTTACAACGAGCGGCGTCATCGATGAAGCAAGGTAGACCTTGGAATTCTGGTAAAGTTTCAGTGTTCCCAGACCCTTGTGCATCACGTGGCACCTGCAAGGGCACCGATCTCGAATACCCGAATCGCATGTGCCTGCATGAATGATACTCGTGAGGCCTTATAGTCTCATTAGACCTGGATATCAGGTCATCTGCAAACCAGAATTTGAATCCCCGCTTTTGTCTCCAGAACTCCAATGGGTTGTTGCGTAAGCGCGAACACCGGACACTCTCGAGGGAAAGAATCGATGAGTGAAGCCTTTGGAGGTAGAGGAGTGCTCAGCAGATTTGGATAGAGTTCACCAGAGGCTCCGGGATGAGGGAGGTCGAGATCGACCCACGAACTTCGGATTTCAAGCCCGAAAAACTGACCCAAGTGACAGCGATCTTCCGAAACTGACCATTTTGATCTCTCAACTCGCAAACAAAGCGCTTCAAGTTCTTATTGGTTGCGCGTGTCTGTGCGCCTGGGCAACACGAGAGGCCGACCGTTCGCGCGATGCACGAGCATCGGCGACCAAGAAGCACGATGCCACTCTCGCTCCTTCTGTTCTGCCTCTGCTTTTATCCATTGTGACCAGAACTAGAATAATGCTCGATAGAAGAACATTCTATCAGTTTGTTGTCACAATCCATCAGCAGAACATCCCAATTCCCTCACATTTATCATATAGTCTGAAACACCGATCAATGAATAGATCGAATCTTATCCTCCACCAGTGCCAATAGTGTCAATCTTCTAGTTGATATTAGCATATACACCAGATTGAAACGACACTGTCTTTATTCACTCTGAATTCTTTAACGGACCAAAGACAGAGTCTGATTCATCAATATTGTAGCTCAAGGTGACCGAGGAACAAATATCTGATCAAGTTGAACAGCTAGAGAACTGTCGAGAGTCGCCAAAATTGATTTTGAGTCAAGAATATCATCTCAGCTCTAAGTCGTCCATCAGTAACAAACCAAAAAAAATGGAAGAGGAATTCAAAAGAACAGAGGAAGAATCGAAATGGGAGGTCCTCTTCGCAGAACTGATCACGAGGACACGAAAGCATAGTTCTGATATTGCCGAGGTCTCGGACAACAGATCACTTAATCGATATCAAGATGTATTACCATACAATAAGACTCGTGTGAAGCTGACCAGATGTGCCAAAAGCACCGACTACATCAATGCCAATCTTGTAACAGTTCCAAAGGCCGCCCGTCAGTACATCTTGACCCAAGGTCCACTACCCGAGACTCTTCCCCATTTTTGGCTCATGATATGGGAACAGAAGTCCAATGTCATCGTTATGCTCAATAAGTGTATTGAAATGGAAGATTTTGTCAAGTGTGAACAATATTGGCCCGACGAGATCGGAAATAAGCTTACTTATGATGAGGTCAGTTTATCTGTCACCCTCAAGAAGGTTGAAGTGAAAAAACATTATACTGTGCGTCACATGGAGCTTCATGATAGTGAGACCGGAAAGACTCGTTCCATAGTACAATTTCAATACACTGCCTGGCCTGATCATGGCCAACCTAACAGTCCAACCTCATTTCTCCGTCTTCTTGCAGCTATTAGAAAGTCAGGTGGACTCGACAAGATGGACGAACCAACAATAGTGCATTGTTCTGCAGGTATCGGTCGATCCGGGACTTTTTGTCTCATAGACTCAGTTCTGAGCATGATAGAGAACCAAGGCTCAACTGAGGGTATAGATATTATCAATACTCTCCTAGAAATGCGTGATTACCGCATGGGATTGATACAGTCCCCAGTCCAATTACGCTTTGCTTATATGTCCATTATATACGGCGTCAAAATATTGGAAAAGGCTAAGAAACTACATCCACATGTGTCTTCCATGACTGCTGCGGCTCAGCAGCAAAATAATAAACTCAATGGTTCAGCAGGTAGTCAGCAAACGAATGGAAAGATCAGTCGAAGGAACAAAAGGAAACAAACAGGAAGCGTAGCTCAAAGTCCAAGCTCCTTGAATGTTTTCAATAAGCATCTCCTTGTCGAAGCCTTAGACAACATCGATAGTGATTCAGCTGACAACTTGTTTGAGGAGTCTATGAAACAATTACCAAGCTTAAAGAAAGCACGGAATATGACCACAGATTCTTCCGATGAAAGTTTCATGGATCAGCTCTATCAGTTCGCTAGAGATAGCACCAAGAATATCTTAAACTCAACAAATGATGAAGGTGAGCCGTCTGATCCGCAAATAATCGCCCGACAGCGGGCCCAGATGTTACCGATTAATTCTTTACTCACTGAAAGCACAATCTCACAAAAGGATGATCTCCAACAAGCAGCAAGCGTAGCTATGTCCCAAGGGGCCGATTCCGTATTAGTAAGACGAAGAGAGCGTGAACTTAGGAATCAGAAACTTGCCGAAAAGACACAGGAAATAAAAAATCGAATGAAGGCAGAGGATATCAAAAGGCAACGCCAAGCGCAAAGAATCGCTCTACTTAGGAAAACTGCTATCATCAGTGGCCTAGCAGTCATGGTCAGTTCGCTTGCCTATATGTATATCAACTCATCTTGATCTTCTCAAATTGTGTCGGCCACTTCACACTTGGGAAAATCGAGAGCTGAAAAATTGTAGAAAATGTAACTAGACTCAAGAAGGCAGAGCAAGATTCCTTCAAGACGGCATATAAAACACTTAATCCTCATCGGTTGAAATCTAAATAGAGCAGGCGGAATTCTTATTCGTCATCAGCTTCATCAAAATCACTTTCGTCGCTGAATGCCATCATACTTGCGTCTTTGTCCGATAGATTACCACCGCCAGCATTAAACTCTCGATCCCTCGAGGTATTGTCGTAACTACTTCGAATCCTTTCGTTTGAGTCACATGAGTCTTTGGCCTCAAGGTCTAGTATGCTGTTTTTCATGGATGTGTCAGATTCCTCATCACTTTCGACTATTACTATCTGTCTACCAGACTTTGACCTCAACCTTGCATCGTCACTGTCTACGCTAATAGCATCCGCATCTTCTTGGTCAACGGGTTCGTCCTCCTGCTCATCACTGCTCTGCTCATCGTCTTGCGATTCCTCGTCGCCCGCTGATTCGTCTATAGCTACTTCATCATGGTCAACATCTGAATCAAGGTTGTTCTCTAGATCTTCTTCCTTTGGAGATGTCTCTTCAATGAGCTCCTCATTCTCGTCATAACTGTCGCAAGGCGCTTGGAATGAGTCCCATATCTTGCGTTTATCTGCATGCAACTTCTTCAAGAGGGTGTCTTTGTATTCGTTCCAGGTCAATTTTCCCTTGTCACTTTTAAATGGACTGGAGTTCTTATTGGCGCTGATGAATTTGTTAAACATGAATTTGGTGGTTGGTCTTGACTGTTGTCCCGGTTCATCCTCGATCTCGATAAATCCGTCGGCATCCGGTTCTATCTTTTTTGGAATTAATCCTCTCGCGAGAGCTTGCTCCTTAATTCGCTTCAGAAGTGGTGAGTTGTTCAAATGCGACATTCCAGAACGCCGATCGGGATTTGTGTCTAGATTCCTGGAGTAAGTTTGGTTCTGATTGGTGTCCTGTCTCTGAGGAGTCTGAGAATCTACTCCGTTGAGTTGTTGATTGCAGCTGCCCTTTGAGGCATCAGAATAGTCATTCAAAAATATGTCATCTATATCCATAGCCCCTGACTTTGCCTGATTGGTGCCATCGATGCTTTGTATCGCATTTTCCTGACAGTCATCGAGGCTCTTTCGAGGGGACCCTGCATCGTTCTCTTTATTTATTAGGTCAGAACCGATTGCGGAGAATGGGCCTCGGGAGGATTGATCTTCGGCGGTTTTTTTTGGCGGAGAGTCTATGGAAGTGTTTTGGGCGGCTGGATGGGAATTGGAGTCACTTTGAAGGTCTCCGAATAAGTCTTCATCCTCTATGGGCCTAGCAAACTGTTGATCCGAAGCAAAGGTGGACTTGTAGACCGTCCTCTCGTAGTCTCCGAAGAGATAATCCTCAATATTCCGCTCCCCTCGAGACCCATCGGCAAATAAATCCATCCTGAATCTGTATAGCGATTAACCCATGTAACTCGTGAATCAACCAAGATCCGCTATGACATTTCCCGATGATAAGGTAGCTTTGTTCATGGTGATGGTCGTTTCTCCAGGGCGATGTTTGCGCGCGTTTTTGCAGATCGCGCCTCACAGTCCCATACGTAGCCCCCTTCTTTGTGAGCGCAAAACAGACTAGACTCGGACCAAACAGTTTCAGTCAGCTACCATGAATTTACGGCATGAACCCGTTAGTAATCCGATTTCTTCACAGTCCGCAAAGATCCTATACAAGATATGTTCCTCTGAAAACAACTCGGCATGACTTCAACCTCGTCAGAGTTACAGGTCTGGTTGAGATTCAAAGGGAGCAGACTAGCCTGTTTGTTCAGCTCTAGGCGCGAGCGTGTCTAAATTGAGCTGGCCGGTCCAGGCTCAGTTTTCTGCATCCAGTTCTCCAGTCGCCGCACTAGGGGGGCTTCATCCCTATGCCTATCTTGGAAAGTCATTTGTGCTCAATACCAAGTTTCTCATTACGTCTTGATTATGGTGTATTCTCTGATTAAATCTTTCCTCGGAATGCTTCTCTTCAAATATTAGTTCGTATTAACGAACTAAGAATATCAAATGTCAAACAAGAATCAGAATGGATCGGCGTCTTTTAGAAATATTGACATCATTTGATTGATTCAGCCACGAGTGTTTTAAGGATTAATTCCACCAGCTCTCACCTGCATTGTTATATACGAACCCCTCTAGTCAATCAACATTGTAATATAACGAGTCCATGTCTCATCGTTTTCACGGATAATTCAAGCCTCCACCACCGAAAAAGGGCAAAAAATCACATCTTATCGGAATATGGATCAAGGTCGTCTAAATGAGTCTGAGGCTGTGGCCACTTTTCTGAAAGTAGTAAATGAAGTAATCAGAGGTAACGACAGTTCAAATCCGATGTCTGAGAGGACGGCTCTCAAGTTCCTGATATCTAGAAAGTTTGACACCGATAGGGCATTAGAATTGTACCAGCGACATGAGATTACCAGACTCAACGAGGGATTGTCCAATATTGATGCTAATGATGTGAGCCTCAAGCAGGAATTAGAGTCTGGCAAATTTACTGTATTGAAAGAGAGGGATAGCAACAACTCTGCAATTGCCATATTCACTGCTAGGTTGCACTCTCCTCAAAAATCCCTCAAAAATCTGAGCCTCAAGAAGAAGATTCATCGTAGCACTCTGCAAGGTATTGTATATCAACTCGACTCAGCTCTAGAAGACGTTGTTACCCAGAGGAATGGTATTGTATTCATCTACAATATGCATGATTCAGATTATTCCAATTTTGATTATGAGCTTTGCCAGAAGATATTGGACCTTCTGAAAGGAGCTTATCCGGCCAAGTTGAAGAAGGTTTTAATTGTTAGTCCCCCGTTGTGGTTTCGAGCACCTTTCCACCTCTTGCGCTTGATAGTGCGGGAGAAACTCCGGGATAGAGTTTGGTTACTAAAGATTGATCAACTCAAAGAACACCTCCTGGAGAATGTTTTGACTCCAGAGCTCGGTGGCACGAACGCTCATGATCATCGAGCATGGATAGAAGAATGTTATACAGTACATAAGACAAGATACAACGACTTCTGTGACATCTCATCTGCTCAAACTCTAGTCAAGTCTCTCGATCAGAAATCAAGCCCCCATTTCAAGGGCATATCTTTCCATAGTACCTTCAATTTTGGGAGTACGAAAGACATCCTTGATAATCAGTACAATAATTCAACGCTCGCAACGAGCAAGCAAGGCAGATGTAACCAATACGATTATGACGATACAGGGGTGCCACTGGTTCAATACATTCAAATGATACGTGATCTAGGTAGAAAAGGATTGGGAGATGAATACGACAGTATTGTGAAGAGCGAGGGTAGCGGCACATTCATGGTGTCAATGAATCCAATCAACATGCGTAAAAATCGCTATACGAATGTTGTTTGCTACGACCATTCACGCGTTGTTCTGGAACCTTACGATCTACCTGATGGATTGAATCCTAACGATCCGATGGACTATATAAATGCTAGTTTTATCGATGGCTATCGTCAGCCTAGAGCGTATATTTCAACTCAGGGTCCTATCGAAAGCACATTCATGGATTTTTGGAGGATGATTTGGCAGACAGGCTGTCGAATAATAGTTATGGTTACTTTGAATATTGAAAACGAGGTCTTGAAATGTGACAGGTACTGGCCTTCGTTGGGAGAACGTTCTATGAATGTCGGCGTCTACAAGGTTGAGTTTGTCGGGTCAGACTATCAGGATGATCATATCACGACACACTTGAGGCTCACAAACAACAGATCAGAAGTAACTAGAGACATATGGCATTTACAATTTATATCTTGGCCCGATTTTGGTGTCCCTCTGACCGCTGTCGGTCTGCTGAATTTCCGTGATTGTGTCCTTAAGAAGCAATTGGATGCCATTGAGTTGACAGGAAACGGCCAGTACCCTCCCATGGTAGTACATTGTAGCGCTGGAATCGGTAGATCAGGCACTTTTGTAACAATCGATATCTGTATACAGAAATTCGAAACAACCGGTCTTATTGACATCAAATCAGTTGTAGAGAAGTTGAGACAGCAACGATATTCTAGCATACAAACTAGAGAACAATATATATTCTGTTACAAAGCGGTCCTAGAATATGCTGGGCATTGTGGACTCCTCCAAGACGAAAATCTCAATGATCTCTTCTAATGACTAATTAAGCTCCATCCGATGGCATATTTAGCCAGAGCATTGAAGACACACAAGGAAGTATTTCGATTTTAGGCCAATAAATGATCTATTCATGCAATTGTGAAATTCGATCACGCCTAAGGATCAATATATCCCGAGGCCCCACTCTTAAAAGCTATTTGATCGTTAAACTAGCATTTGGCCTTTATCTTCGACTCAAAAAATCATCTGACCAGTAGATTGCCCTCTTTTTCGATCCACTTTGTTGATTCGGCTAGATTCAACTGACACGAGCTCCTTGATTTGCGCATACTCAGATTTTGACGAAATCATACAATACCCTCGATTACTGTGAAGTCTGATGAGGAAGTGGAAATCTCTCTATCTCAAGGCACTTGGTTGGGGACCTATGAGCAGGCACTTGTCTCCTGCTGTGTTCAGAGGGCAAGCTTGTTAAGAGGTAAGCTGGTCACCTTTGTATTCTTTTCATATTCGCCCATCATAGAACTTATTTGGTTTCTCGGGAGTCGAGTCAATAAGAGGCGCAGTACAACGCGAGCTTCCTCCTATTGGTTGGTATCCGTTGCCTGTCGAGACAACGACACATATGTCTAGACGAGAATAGTTAGATCCTCCTATGCCTTCAATCTTCCCCTCCGCAGAGATTTATCCAGCTCCCCTGAGATGAGACTGTGTCCAGCCTCGACCCTATAAGGATGATTGTTGTTTGTGTGGGAAAACAACCGAGGGATCGATTGGATGGATGCGCACTTTTGGTTGCAACCCTATCCGTTGCTCATTCATTGCCACGTCTGCAACGGCAACGATGGCTCTAATTAAATGAGAGTGCCGAATCAGAGACTCGAGTCTAGCGTGCCAAAACCTGAGCGACCGAAGTGCCCATTGGAGTGCTACCAATTCAGCCAGGTGGTCGATGGTGTATGGGCTAGTCGCGCCGCTACCACACTTTTTCAATTAGCACTACGGTTCACCTTTTTCACCTGATATTCAACTAACGCATGTGCTATTGATCACCTACGGGGATGATCACGAAGCCAACAAGAGGAGCGCAACTCAATCGGATCGACACCATTCAATCCAATCTCGTCTCGACCACCAAGCAGACAAAGCACCAAATGCCTGGACACGATACTGTTCCCCTCCTTCCGCCCCCGAGTACTGTCCTCAATTTCTATTGGCCCAAATAGTGGAGGCGAGAGAGTGTGATCTTTTGACTCGTGTATTCACGAACATAGTTCAGGAAAACATTAAGCTGAAAAGAATCCAACATTTAAGGTTGACAGCATCCTTATCGTGGAAACCAGATGGGGAATAGCTTTCCAAACCCGCCCCCCCCCTCCCCTCATTCACTTCAGCCATTCCGTCTCTCTGCTCTAGGTGGCCCGTCGGAGAGACGACGACGCCATGTAAAGGACGCCTGCTCACCGGCTCTCTTTTTAAGCCTCAGTTTTTGTTGTTTGTCATGATTATGCAGACAAGTTCCGGTGCCCATGTTCTCGGCAGGTCTACACACACCCAATGGAGCACTGGAGCTAACAGCTAACTGAACATTTGGGTAACGAGAGCATTAAGCGTACCGGAAATGTCGAGTGCCCCCGTAAAGAGAGTGGTGTGCTGAGTGCTTTTGTGAGGTCCTTTCAAGTCTTCATGCCCATGAGCAGGCACTGAATAAGCAAGCAGTCCGCTTTTTCAGGTATAACTTTTTGCCCAATGATTATGGAGTCTGCGCATGCGGCTAGGGGCTGACAACGATCTGTGAACTCTAATTTGGTTGTGGTTTCTTACTCTTGGTTGACTGTTCAAGAACCATTGAGTTCGAATGGGTTGCAGTGAATGACAGCTCATCGAGTTAAATTTTCTGTAATTCACCAAGAGATATCAGAAAACTCGTAAGACGCAAGCTATACCGGAAGCTTGCCAAAACTGTCAACTAGAGTTCAGCTTAATCAAGACTGAGGAAAATGAGCTTCTTTTCGAGCCTATTAAAGCTACTGACGATAGTTTTGTTGATAGTTCAATTAGTCAGAGGTTCACAGCCAGATGATGGTAAGCTAATTGAATCGAATAGCAACCATGGAACACTTGAAAAAGATTGTTCGAGGAGGAATAAACGAGTGGTTGGTGGAGGTCAATCTGAATCATTTAGCATGGAGGCAACTGGACTTGGTGATCTGGAGGAGCCCGATGCTGTAAGGAAAATGTTAAGAAGAAGTGGCCAGCACGAGAAGATGCGTGATTCTCGGAGGAATTTGCTCTCAATGTTGCAGAGAAACCTTTCTAGACCTCGTTTATGGACTTCGTATGGCGATCCTGTGCTCTCGTTGCGAAGTCTGAGGCGGAAGCAAGAGTTACTCGAGGCTTTCAGGAGAATGAATCAGAACGGGGACTGGAAAGATCAACCGAGGCCGATTGCCACAAGAAGTATCAGAGCCATGGGCCAAGATCAGGAACAAGAAAACTACGAAGTACTACAATTTCCATTACCATACGAAACGTTGGCCGGTGAGAATCCACAAAGCTCTCGCGTCAGTTTGATGACTATGAGGAAGATTCCGGAAAAGACAATGGAAAGTAGTAGGAGTGTCGGCCCCTTAATTCCCTATTTATTAGATCATGATAATAGGGAATCTTTAAATAACTTTGTCGCACGGAGTATTATCTCAGGGCAAGATGGTAACAATCGACGTATAGGGGATCGTATACCGACGATACAAGAGATAGTTCAACAGACCGCCGATTGAAGACTTCCAACTCATCGGTGAGATCATCTTTCATTTTGGACTGCAATAATGATCTGCATAAGCATTTCATGAGGACAAATAGACAGTCTTGCTGACGCTCCTTCAATCTGAATCAAATGGACTACGGGTGAACCTGGTCATAGGCTGCAAAAGATTATGATCCATAAGCTGAGGCTATGTATGGCTGCTCTGATCAATGCTACTTTTGGAGTGGGTTCGAGATGGAAACCCATGGTAGAGATTGATTCAAAAACCTGATGAACCCATCATTGCTAGACAACCTAATAAGAGCACAGCGATTCGTAGAGGGACAATTATATCCTTAATCGTTCGCTGGAATAATAGGAATTTATCCCTGCTTGAACTACGTCCGCAGGCGATAACAAACACATCGTTGACGACATATGGGGCCAATATTAACAGCCCTATTCCTATGTACCTCAATTTTAGATTCGTAGAGCCAAATAGTATCAGGACAGAACCTGCTACGAGAACAAGTTTCACGGGAATTAATAAGAAACCTGGCAGATCCCCGAAAATGAAGGTCTTGTCCACTGGTAACTCTGGAAAACCACAGACGCCAAACATGACGACAAGTATCTCATATAGCACATAATAGACAGTTGTAGAGCAGTGGATCGCACTGAGTAAGATGAAGAAGTCCAGATTTAACCCAGCTACGGTTCCCGAATATTGAACTGCTTGAATAAACATACTAACAGAACATCGGGCCAAGAAAGCTCCAGAATACAGTTATTCTCATAGATATCAGTGACGATAGAGTGATTGAAACTGTGACCAAGGAAATTGGTACTAATTACACTGTGAATTTAATAAGGCTCTTTTGGCCGGCGGTGAATGTTGGCAATGTTCGTTACGCTCTTGTCTTATCTTATTAGCCGCCCTTGTGGGACTAGATGTGGTGATTTGTGCTTGCGGCTCAGTCGATTTGAATTTCTTTAATAACCTAATGCATTCTATAATATCTTTTGAACCTATCAGGCCGAAATCGTATAGATTTGCTAGATGTAGGGTGAAATTTTTGCTCAGATTTTTAGATAAAATCTTGGGCCCATCGTTCTGCACGAAGTCAAGGCACGCTTGGGGAATCATATGATCCGCTCTGTACTTATAATTTTTCATCATATGTAGGTTCCATAACTTAAGGATCTCTTTTTCGCCTTCATTGACATCTGTGAATTCATCGATCATCAATTGCGTTCTCTCCTTGAGCCACTCGGGGTCCATATCAGCCTCACTATCTATGTCTCCCTCGTTTGGCTTGACGGGTAGGCAAGTAGATGTGTGGTAATAGAGCCTCCCACTACATACATCCACATCCGCTTCTCCATCGTCATAGAAGAGCTCTGGATCGTGATCCGGGTATGCCTCAATATGATTTAAGTTAACCTGCCTCTTAGATTTGAAGTAGGTGAATAACGTCTGAGGATGGCGACGCTGGGGGCTCTTGGGAGTGAATCTAAAATCTCTTCGTAAATCATGTCCTGGAAACTTGAAACCGCAATAAGATCCATCGTACGATTGATTCAGAGTCATTTCAATGACTGGATAGTTGTTCTCTTCAACTAGATTGTAGTTGAAGCGAGTATGGCAGCACTTAAGATGCATCATGAAACTGTCAAGGTATCGGCTATCATTCTCGCACCAAGGACATATGTATCCTACTGACTTAGTCTTCTGACTTGTCTTTGATGAATCGTCGCAGATCCAATTGAAATAGCAGATGGGTTCGACGCCAAAATTTCTCGAATCTTCAACTTTGAGAGATCCTGATGATGGGCAATCGCCATTGAGCAATGCAGTACCCCTAGGTGTCCTTTTAGTGCTCGATTTATCAGTTTCGCACTTAATTTCAATCTTCGTCAATCTTCGTATAGCATTTTCTATGCTTCGCTCTCTTTGACAAACTTTCCTAACTCTGTGTTTACTTACGTAGCTGATGGTCCGATTGAGAAAAAGGGGATGATTCTTCCACCTTCCTCTAAGGAACCTATAGATTTGACTTGGTTTTTGGAAAGTTGCTTTGAATTTGTCAAGATTCTTCTGGACATGAGGATGCATATCTAATTATTTAAAGACATCTATTCTGAAATATTTAATTTAAAGATATTGGTATCTATACAAACTGTATCATGGGAACATAATAGACACAAATCCGAGGAACACATGCAGCCTGGCAGGACCATCATAAAACCATTGGATGTTGACCATTCGACCGCACATTCCGTCTTTCAGAGTGGCAGATTGGGATTCGACCAATGTACAGTCTTCTGCAGCAAATGGCAGTTATAATGAATAATCTGCCTCCATCAACGGTAGCGGCTACCAAACCATCAATTGTTCAACCATCCCGGAAGCTTCCATAGAAATCAATTCAGATACCTCAACTCAAGGGACTAATCACCCAAACTTGATGATCTTGGCTGGTTTTACTGGTTCAGATAAGAATTACATTAACTGCTGTTTGCCCCAAACTTTTATCTGCAGATAAGTCTACGCGCGTAAAGATGCCGAAATGCGCGCCCACCGAAACTCGCTGGTGTCCATGAGCGAAAATGTGAAATCATCCACATAGAGAATCAACGGGACGTTGACGTATCAAACAGTATCAATTTTCTAACTATTCATTTGCAAATTCAATCAACGAACAGCCTACATTTTAGTCAAATCTTAGCATCAGTGACTCACCGTGGTCACTTCTCTATTTTCAAACCTGAGTAAACTTAGATCAAACCTTCATCCATGAAACCCACGGCATTTTATCTGTACTGACCTGACAAGACAACCGACTCAATTCAAGGCATCATGTATATAAAACAGATTATTATCCAAGGATTCCGAACATATCGCGATCAAATTGCGGTAGAGCCTTTTAGTCCCGGGCACAATGTCATTATTGGTAGAAATGGTTCTGGTAAAAGCAATTTCTTTCACGCCATCGAATTCGTTCTCAGCGATGACTATTCACATCTGAGTGCTGAATCAAGACAACAACTTCTGCATGAAGGAACACCCGGGCAAAGAACCCTATCTGCGTTTGTCGAAATCATCTTCGACAATAGCGACAACAGACTGCCTGTCGACGAGCCTCTAGTGGCATTAAGGAGACAGTTTGGTGTCAAAAAAGATCAGTATTATTGGTGCAAGAGGATAACGACGCGCAGTGAAGTAATGAACATTCTTGAGACAGCCGGATTTTCTCGGAGTAACCCCCACTATATCGTTAAGCAGGGTAAAATTGGTCAGATGGCGACAGATCCGGATCACATGAGATTGAGAATCTTGAAAGAAGTTGCCGGCACAAAAACCTTCGACGATACCCGAGAGGAATCCCAAAAACTCATCAGGGACGCACAGAACAAGACGGATAAAATCTCAGAATATATAACTTTCATGCGCGAAAAGTTGTCGACTCTTGAGGGGGAGAAGGAAGAATTGGCTGAGTACCAGAAGTACGACAAGATGAGACGTGCCATAGAGTACACAATATACAATTCGGAACTCGAAGAGAGTAGGAGAAAGCAAAAAGAACTTGAGGAAAAGCGAGAATGTTCAGCCTCGACCGCCGAGAAGCTCCGTGAACAATTGACATCACTCTCTGAAAAGATCAAAGACGCCAATCGAGAGGTAAGAGAGATAAAAACCAGGCTTACCACCCAACGAGAAGAAAAAGAGAATCTACAACAAGAGCATGCAACGTATCTGAAAGAAAAAACAAGGCTCGAGCTCCATATAAAAGATCTCGTCGACGAAGTAGAAGGTGATTCTGATTCCAAGAAACGGGCCGAAGCTGAAATGATAGCGCTGAAAGCGAAGATAGCTGAACGACAAGCTGAGCTAAATCAGATTAGACCTGAGTATGAGGAGGAAAAGCGCAAAGAGGAGGAGTGTTCGAGGTTGTTACAACTGAAAGAACAAAAGCGGTCTGAACTGTACGCCAGGCAGGGTCGTGGCTCTCAGTTCACCTCCAAAGCCGAAAGGGACGCCTGGATCCAGAATGAGCTCAAATCACTCAAGAAAAACATTGCGGATAAGAAGCAACAGATAACTAGACTCAAAGAGGATCTACAACGAGATGCTAAGAGACGCGGTGAGCTCGAAAAGAAGATTGACGAACTAACCAAAGAACTCGATAACAATCGATCAAGTATTGACAATCAAAACAAGAATTTTTACGATATGAAAAAGAAAAAAGACTCATTACAAAACGAGCGTAGTGAACTTTGGAGGCAAGAGAATACAATCCAACAAAACCTGACGATGTTAAATGACGACCTAGCCAAAAAAGATCACACTCTTCGGTCCATGGTTGGTAAGACCCTTCTCAATGGTCGAGATAGCGTAAAAAAAGTTCTACAGCATTTTAAGGAACAAGGGGGTCACTTGGCCAAGATTGCTAACGGCTACTATGGTATGCTTATCGAAAATTTAGATTGTGACAAAGAATTCTATACTGCGATCGAAATGACTGCTGGTAATAAGTTATTCCACCATGTTGTCGAAAGAGATGACATAGGTACTAAGATTTTACAGGAAATGAACAGGATGCGCTTACCCGGTGAAGTCACATTCATGCCCCTGAATCGACTGCAGGATAGACGGATCGATTATCCCAACACCAAGGATGCCGTTCCAATGATAAGCAAAGTCAGGTATGATAAAAAGGTCGAGGTTGTAATGAAGTTTATATTCGGCAAGACATTGATTTGCAAATCCCTCGAAGTTGCCACCTCCATAGCCAAAGGCAAAAATCTTGACTGCATAACGCTCGACGGTGATCAGGTGTCACACAAAGGATCATTGACCGGAGGTTATTTTGATTCAAGAAGATCACGCCTCGAGCTTCATAAGACACATGCTACATTGACAAAAGAGATCGGCGAACAAAAGGTTAAGCTCGAAGAGCACTTGAAGAAATTGACAGATGTCGAGACGCAGATTAATCAAATAGTGAGTGAGATGCAGAAGTCCGAAACCAAGAACAGCAAGAACAAGGACACCTTCGATAAAATGAAAGCCGATATCAGATTGCTCAAGGATGAACTCTTGACCATCGAAAGATCACGTCAGCCGAAGGAAAGAAGTTTGATGAGTCATGAATCTAGCTTGAGATCTATGGAATCATCTCAAGAATCATTCACAAATGAAATACAACAAGATCTCACCACTCAATTGACTCCACAAGACCAGCAACAGGTCGATGTCTTGATGGAGGAGATTAGAAGGCTCACACAAGAAAATAAAGAAGCATTTAGTAAGAGGATGCACCTGGAAGCCCAGAAGAACAAATTAGAAAATTTACTCAATAATAATCTATGCCGTAGACGCGACGAGCTTGAGGCAGCTCTCCATGAGATATCGATTGAGGAGCGGCAACAGAAGTTGGAGAGCGAGCGTCAAGAATTACACGTAACAAATATGCGGATCAACGGTCTCAACGACAAGCTCTCTAAACTCGATGATTCCATAGAGACCAACCTAAGAAGGCTTCGAGATGCTCAAGTTGCATTAGAAAGAGCGAAGAAGGAAGAGGCTGACATTCAAGAAAGAATAAATGATGATGCCAAAGATCTTGAGAAGATCACGAGCAAGAAATCCGTCCTGGTCAAGAAGATTGAAGACTCTATGAAGAAGATAAGGGAACTGGGAACTTTACCCAGTGATGCTGAGGCCAGGTACAGTAGAATGAATCTCAAACAATTGTATCGAAAACTTGAGCAATGCAATCAAGAGCTACAAAAGTATAGCCATGTCAACAAGAAGGCATTAGACCAATACTTGGAGTTCAGCGAAAAGAAAGAGCGTCTTCTACAACGTAAACAAGAGGCGGAAATTGAGTACAAGGCCATCGAGGATATGATACGATCACTCGAACAAAGGAAGTATGAAGCCATACAGACCACATTCCAGCAAGTGTCACAACACTTCACGGAGGTCTTTGGAAGACTTGTTCCAAATGGTCGGGCTAATCTTGTTATGCGAACTGCAGAGAATTCAGATGATAGTCAATCCTCCAACTTGAGCTCTGTTAGGAAAACAGGTCCCACCGGTATAGAGTCAGTGGTTGGAGTAGGTATCCGAGTTTCGTTCACTGGTTCCTTGGCTGAGATGAGAGACATGCAGCAGCTTTCTGGAGGTCAGAAATCAATCGTCGCTCTGGCTTTTATTTTTGCAATTCAGAAGTGTGATCCCGCTCCATTCTATCTCTTCGACGAGATTGATCAAGCATTGGATCCTCAATATAGAAAAGCCGTGGCTGAAATGATACACGAACTCTCCAGCCAAGCTCAATTCATCACTACCACTTTCAGGCCTGAGTTACTCGAAAACGCCGACAAATATTATGGTGTCAAGTTTAGGGACAGGGTGAGTCACATAGAGGTAGTCTCAAAAGAAGAGGCTCAGGATTTCGTCGAAGACGACCAAGCTCACAAATGATACGAAGATTACATCAATGTGATATACACGCTCCAATCACTCATAAACTGAAAGATATGATTGAATCCACCGACCTTCTTATCGACTATGAGGTATCAAATGATTAAGAGAGGAGTAGATAGCAAAGATATCCGATCATAGCTATAACAATTTATCAATTCAACGGAGAGTTGATTAAAGCTCATCTCTCTGTTGGGGCCTGAATTCCAAGTTTGCTTTATCCGAGTTGAGTATAAGATGATGGTAAAAATTCAATAAGTTTTCGTAGTTTTGAACGCTCAGTCTCTCGTCATGCCCATGGAAGCACTTCATTTCTTCAATCTCTACAGCTATTGCACTGAACCTGTAAATCGAGTCTGTCAAATTCTTATACCACTTCGAGTCGGTGGCAGCTAGGAATACACTTGGGACGACAACAGTACCAGGGTATATCTGTAACAAGCTTTGCTTGATGAGCTGGTAGCCATAACAGTCATCGCAATATGGTGATACTGGGTCGGCTGGTGTGGGAGGATTGTTGACTTGAACATCGATCGTAGGATCGTCGATCAATTTCTTATCAAATTCAATCACTTCTTCAACTGTTTGAGCTTGGTGTATTCGGTGGTTCACAATAGCATAGGCAGAATCCGGTAGGACGTTCTCTTTTGTTCCACCTTGAATCATAGTTACGGCAGTTGTAGTGCGAATAAGAGCATTCAGAGTTGGATTTTGACTGAAAACGTAGCCGATGAAAGGCTTGAACAACCAAAAATTTGAATAAACTAACTTCATGGGCCAGTCTGAATATGCGGCTACTATCTCAAACATTTCTCGTTCAACTCCTTGACCGATAAAACTGGGCATTGTGTTTGCGTGGAATCTGCCTATCACATTAGCCAATTTCGATATTGCAGTCTTGGTAGGTGGCATTGAACCGTGCCCTACCTCACCGACTGTGCTAATCCTCACACTCAAATAACCCTTCTCTGACACACCAATCATTCCAATGTCGTGAGGAACACCAGGAATGTGAGTCTTGGAGATGACGAGGCCCTCATCGATAACATACTCTAATTTGTCATAGTTTTCAATTCGCTTCTTCAAAATTTTCGATATTGTTTGAGCACCCTCAAGACCGAGCACCTCTTCATCGTGGCCGAATGCCATAAAATAGGTTCTCTGTGGTCTGAAGCCATTTTTCAATAGAAACTCGGTGGCTTCTAAAATACCCATGGTCAGGTGCTTGGCATCCATAGTGCCGCGAGCGTATATATAACCGTCTCCTTTTAGAATGGCATTGAACGGTTCCGACGACCACTTGGACCTAACTACTGGGACCACATCCAGATGGGAGGTTAGCATGTAGGGCCTTAATTTCGGATTTGAACCTTTGACTGTGTACAAAAGGCTATAGTTAGCGACAATCTCTCGATTCACAAGAGGTGAACGATGTATAGTAGGGTAGTTTCTCTCGATGTACTCGATCAACTTGGTCATCTGAGGTCCATCATAGTCATGCATCTTGTATGAAATTGTCGGGATATTCAATGCCCCAATGAACCTGTTTAGAATCTCAGGATCCTCTTTCAAGCTGATTCGCTTGTGATTGTGCTGTTCCAGGCACGATTTTGGTGAAGGAAGAGGTTTGTATAAGAACATGGCGCGAAAAAACGCGGTTCCAGTAAGGGCAATGAGGCCCAGAAAGAGAAGGTTCCCAGTGGTACCCATGTTGATTATGGTGTGGGCATAAATGGTGCCTTAAAGTACTGACAGTAATGTAGCTCTCAGTCTAAGATTGAATTTGTATGATCAATAGTTGTTAACAAATAAACACTTGGGACATTATCTTTTCACCACAAGACTTTCCCGTTCAAGGTTGTGCATACTTTTGGGTAATATCACAAAACAATGTCATTATCTTTCAAGATCTCGCTGAAGTTCAAGAGCATTCTCGTGTCTCGCTAACTGTTGATCGTGGATGCCCTTGGTTGTTGCAAACCAGAGCCATCGGGGATCGCAATGATAATCCGGTGTGGAGAGCACGCGCCCAGTGAAAAATATCGACCTGCGGCAGGAAAGATCATAATTGAATCTGCGCAGATCATTACAACGATCTGAACAAGCGAAAAGTCAGCGAGCTTGTCTGGTCTACTGAGATCTCTTGATGAGAGTGACGATATCTTGGGATGACGTTTCTCGTAACGACCAAAACTTCAGGGTCAATCTGGCTTCCGGAGTATAATCGTCTGTCTCGGACCAATTGGAGTATCTAATCCTTACGCTCAGTCGTGGGCAGATGCCAAGTTACCGCCATTGTTCAGCCATTGTCCTCTAAGCGCATAAGATGATTCCTCTTAGTTGTCATATGAAATATTAAATTCCACCACGAACTAGCTGCATCCATGCAGTTTGATCTATTCAGAGCCCTATCGTGACTAGAGGCAGCACCAATCAATGGCCTCAGCGCGCCAAGATCTGATGAGATTGTTGCTTCCTTCATTCTTCCAGACCGGAAGGGAGGTGCGAATCGCCAGGAAGCGCACATTGCGTCATGCCAAACTTGGATAAAGCGGGAAGAACGATAAAACTGTCAAATTCCGAATGCCGGTCAACTTTCGTACACTCTTACTCAAGAAACGCTAACGTAATCTTTTTGGGGGTAGAAAAGATTTCGGATGTTAAACTTTATTGCCTGCGACTAGTTAGAACTTCATCACGATGCTTCTTCATACTCAAAAGACCTCCTCCTTGAGATTAGCTCCCAAGCTGGCCGCGTTTATGCGGCCACCAGATGGAATCATCTTGTAAGATATACTGACTATTGGAGGCCTCTTCACACAGAGTTGAGGCCCTAACCTCATCGTATCTTGCTTTTTCGATTCCTGTTCAACCTCGCGGTTGAGAGATTCTACTAATCCGAATAGACCCAACTTCTGGCTAGGCCTGAACTTCGGAAGTCTATAGAAGAACCATGGGAACAAAAATCCAAGAACAGCTCAACAGGTGAATTGTTGGACGTCTCCTAGGACAAATCCTCTCTTTCATTCTTTTTCATCCTTGATCATCTTGATGATCTTGTTGGTCACAAATGCACGATGATGTTCGTTCAGATTTTTACAAAGATCGTAGTAGGCAATCCAGAGAATCAGGTTGTTTGTATCGTTGTCAATGACTCGATATTTCAACTCCGGTGGGAAAATTCGTTGGTCGAATGTTGCAGGAGCAATTGTTGGATGGAAGACTTTGCTCACATATTCACATTTGGAGAATAAATGATCGTTGAGAACATCCTTGATCTCCTTTTCTTTTATAATCGGCTTACCACTCTTCAAATCAGGCAACTTCCTCAAATATACTGCCTCAGGAGTGTTCAAAGTGGATCTCAGATGGGTTAATATAGCTTCGATCTCATCATCGTGTCTCCAAGTGATTGTTGTGGCCTTTTGGCTCACTATATAGCCTGCTTCATGATGCTCGGCATCAAATACCGGCATCTTGCTCGTTTCGATCACAGCCTCTAGTAAACCTTCAATTTCATCTAATATAACTTTATCCATCATCTTAAGGGCAACAGCAAACCTTGCCGGGTGCTCGTGGCGACACATACGAGCATGGCTCAATGCTACATCGTGAACAACCCTCTCAATTGGACGCAAGGGATTCTTCATATCTTCTTCCGGTTTCATTAGATCAACACCACATGCGTCTTGATTGTCCTCCAAAATTTTCATTCCCTCCAAATTACATAAAGGTCTCTCCGGATCGAGGAGTTTTATGAGACCCGTGAATGTCAGGAGCACCTCTGCCTTAGGTAACTTCTGAACATCCACGCCCTTAGATGGAGCCATCTCGCCAAGCTTCATCTTCAACCAATTCAATCCTGCAATAAGAACCTCCTCAGGTTCGTCACAGTTCACTAGGCGGCAGTGAACGTCTACCCAACCATTCAGGGTGTCATAGCCTTTCTGCATTGGAGACCTTACAAGAGCCTGAAACCAGTTACCGGCCAATGAGACTGATGTGCTGCTCAGCAACACTATCAAGGCCAATGAGGTGATTAGAGCCCGCATATTTGTTTCCTTCTTTCATCCAACGGATCTTGAGAAAAATCTTAAAGGAGTCACCGGAAAGATTTTGAACTGAATACTTAGAAGCTCCGTATGACAGAAACTGTCACTCCACCTGCAAGGATGATGAATGGAAGCTATTTAAAGAACTGCGAGCCGTATATTCCTGTATCCACGATTGTAATGGCGAGACATACTTTCATCCGAAGGAGAGACATTAGCTTTGAATGTCTGGTCGGCATAGATTGGAAGCCGACTCCTATTTCTCTCGGTGAGCAAGAGAAAATTGTACCCGCTCGAATGACTCTTCTCTTTCAAGGTGGTCTACGGAAAAAGATCTGTTAACTAAACTGGTATCTCGCTCTGCTTTTATTGATGATTACATATGTGATGATCAAATTCAATCAATTACTTATACTCGATTATAAGCGTAATGAGGTTTACGTGCTAACTGTTTGAGCCGCATCATTAGTTGAAGTTTCGGTGTCACCACCTTTTTTCTTCTCCGGGTTAGCATTTGATTCGTTCACAGCCTTCTCTTGCGCGACTTTGTCATTTGTCACCTGTTTTGTATCCTCGTCTTCTTTTTTCGTTTCACCCTCATCATTTTTCTTTGTCTCGGCCTCATTCTTGTTAGAGTGCTCATCCGCCTTTGCCTGTTGGCTCTGATGATCACCCGTTTCTTTTCGCTCTATCGCCCGCTCTTCCTGAGGGGCCTCATCACCCTTCTTTTGTTGCTCATCAGTTTTGGTCGTATGGTCTTCTGCAGGTCGCTCTTCGTTCTGTGGCTGTTTGTCCTTGTCTTGTGGCTCTTCTTTCGGGGTCTGCTTATTATTCTGTTCCTCCTGATTTGGTTCCTGCTTCTCCATTGACGCATCCGACTTTACCTCTTCGTCTTTCTGAGACGTCTCAGTTTTTGTGGATGTGTCTTGAGTGGATGATTCTTCGTTCTTATGCTTCTCCCGTTTCTCAGGTGCCTTCTTTGGGTCTGATTCGTTGTCGGCGGATTTCATCTCTACATCTGCCTCTTCAACATTCTTTTTTATATGTGATTCTTTAGCACTACAATCTTTTTGAGAGAGATCTTGATTTTCAGGGTCTTTGGAATGTTCTTCTGGCTGAGCTGCCACAGAGGCTGGCTTCCTTCCACGCTTTCCACCGCTACCTGGCTGACTTTGGCCTCTCTTACGGCCTCGCGATTCCACAACAGGCACGGGTGGGGTCATACCACCGTTTCTGGTCTGACTACGAGTCCGACGCCTATTGTCGTCCGGATTTGGAGGCGGTGGGGTTTGGTTGACTTCCTTGACGTTGTCTGCCATAGTTGCGAAAAGTTATTGTTGGCTTGAAGAAATTACAGATGTTTTGTAAAAGTGAGAAATCTCCCAATATGAACGACTGGTTGTAACCGTTGAGATGATTTTTGTTCAATAGGAAGAAATGCCTATTGTTCTTGTGGAACAACAAGGTTTTGAATGTTCAAGTGCTCTTGTTTCTTAGCTGCTAATGAAACAATCGTCTAGGGTTTGGCTCTGATAGTGTAACGAAAACAGAGGTATTGACATTCGTTACTCGAGCTTAAAATGTCGTAAGGGTCCTAGTATAGGCTTGAATTCACTATGTTTGATCCGAGCTTTGGTGAATATAGCATGTAAACAACCAGGTAAGATGGAGAAGTCGAGTACAAAAATACTAAGTAACGAGAATGATTTTTTAGGTCCGCGTGGAGTGGCGGGCAAAATTCACAAAATAGTTGCATCCACAAACACTCAACGGAGAAGCCCACATAATCTACAAAAGCACAATCATTATGGGGGCTGTTGGCGCGCAAAGGGACCCACACAAATAGCAAGGCGCGCACTATTTTTCACAATTTCTTTTACAAATCTACTGTCCACAGTGTGCTTTGCGACGCGCTCGGCAGCCAATACGGTTGGATGTAAGCCATCTAGCATTGCAGGTTTGCCCACTAGAGTGGAATAGGAGAGGCTATTGGACACGCCCACCCGCAGGGCGCGGGATTTGCCCGCACTACTATATATACGCGATGCGCGTACAGTCCGTGACAAAACTTTTGTCGCGGATGACGAGCTGGATCAATAAAAATTAGGTCAGTTCAATCAGTCAGTCTCAGAAATATTGCGAGTCTTTATTCAATACTTTGTTGCGCCTCCCTCTGCAGCTAGCACAGCGTTCATGCGGCGCGGCATAGAGCTGATGAGCTGCTGCACGA